>Ga0366772_1063_pt1 | contig 17465 bp, 19 predicted proteins | sample BONcelN113001C11_FD_207089 | JGI IMG/M metagenome (GOLD analysis project Ga0366772, IMG submission 207089) | Enriched cells from coal bed in the Powder River Basin, Montana, United States - BONCAT cells N11 rep2 HSBNCT.N11.300.1.C11 ...
CTTGCAGCGTCTGTTCCCGTGTCGTCGAGAAGCATTGGCAGTACCTCACGGTGTAATCCAGGTTCAGGATATATTATATATGTATCATACTGATCATATATTACACGCGCAACATGACTACAAAGTTCAGCAATAAGTTGATCACGGACAAATTCTAATGTTCCTGCGATTTGCCTGGATACTTCAGCCTGGCAGCGCGCCTGATGCTGTTGCGACGAACAATTAATTAGGTTTAGAAATTGTGTGCCTAATGATAATCGCTCCATGACCATCTTAATGAAGCCTGGCCACCTTAGGGCACTATAACCATGATCCCACGCCTTATTAATTATCATTTCGGTGTAACGAGATATCTGTAGCGTATCCCTGTATGCCTGCAGTAAATGTCTCGGCAATTTGGAATAATAATCAAGGTTCCGGACTGTCACACTATCCTGTGATAGTATCGGTTTCGTAATAAAAGCCGCTGTCTCTTGTTCGACAGACTGCTGTATATCATCAATAAGTGCTATCAGTTCTGAGCGGGATAATAATCTATTGCGATTAACTGCCTGAGGAAACCCTCTAGTCCCCAGCAGCCAATCTTGATGAAGCGGTATCTTCTGCAGCAGTTTTTCAAAATAACCGGTAATTTTTAATCGTATAAGAGCGCGGTAACGCTCGACTAGCATACAAGCAGCCCTATCATTGGCCAACTTCCCAGTTGTCATCTTGATACGTCCATGAGAAACATAACGGTGCTCTTGGAAATGAGCGAGTGCCGGTTTGAAGCTCTTTTTAATCATATGCGGCATATTCTACCTCGACCATTCTCGAAGATTTGTCATCCATTGTTAGTATAACAATCCATTGCTTGCACATGGTTAAGGCACTGTTAATTATTTGTTAAATAATGTGCAACTAAATAAAGTGCTGTAATAACACATCTTTATCTGCCCGCATATGATATAGCAATACAGTGTAGGAGGAAAATCCGTTGCTAGAATACATAATCTGGGGTTACGTGATTATTAGTAGTGGTATCATTGGCTATCTTATTTATCTGTTGCTGTGCCTTCCCCCAAAGTCCTAGAACCTAGTGTTATATTGCAAGTAGCACATAACATGATAATTACATTTCTATCAATCTATGTGTTTACATATCACCATTACAATTACAAATGCATAGTATACATCAGGTTAGCATAATTCAAAATCAAGGAGTGAACAAGAATGCCTACCTTTTATAATTCTTTAGAGGAAATAAATCTTCTTCCTGGAATCGAAGTAGCTGTTATCCTGTCTACCGGGATTCCAGTAGTTGGTACGCTTGTGGCAAAATTAGAAACACGTGATAAGGTTATCTTTCCTACACCACCATTAAATGTAGATGCCGATGCCGATTTAGAACCGGAATTTCTTATTATACAGTTGACAGTTGCCGCTACTTTTGGGGTCATCGTGTTTCCTGTTGGAACACTGATTGCCATAAATACAAGTCAAATTTTAATTATAGGACCCTCGCCTATCTAAGTAATAGTTGGGTAGGAGGAGTAATTAACCCCCGTCCTCTAGCACCTACTCCCAATAATGCTCAAATATACTTTTTGGCCCTTGATGCTTCCTTCAGGAACTGTCAAGGGCCTATTTATAAAGCTATGCGACCATGTGGCTTCTGCGGTATGTACTGAATAATCCTGAATATAATAAGAAGCGTTACAAATCGCAGGGTTAGAGTAGAGGTGAATACTGGCCTATGTTTAAAGACTTCTTTGCGCCAATGGGGCTTTATAAGTTCGTTCCTGTAGTTTTAGTGATTATTGTAGTTAGTTTGGTAACGCTATTCCTATGCTTACTACTGGGAATTTCATTTGTTTAAATAATAGTTGCTTCCATATTAGCAATTATAAATACTTATGTGTCAAAACTGTTTTACTCAGATAGTCAATTGAGAAATACCAATCAATATATTAACATATTAATAATTGGAGCCTATTCCAGCCCCTGCTTTTTGCATGGTTTGGCGCTCTGCTCAGCGTACATAGGCCCCTATAATACCCCGCTAAATGCGGGTTTATATATACCGATCAAAGAGGACTACGAATGGAAACGACCACTTAATGGAAACCGATATTTCTTAAGTTCGACACAACCTATTCTCTCTGTAGTTCTCACTAAACCGCGCTCTTAGGAGCGTTTTTTTCTGACACTCAAATCAAACCCCTCTTGCTTTGTTTAAGTATCAGAATATAGTCCACGTGCAGCATATTACCGGCTAAGTTGATAAATAATATAGTAAAGGCACTACTAAGACTATAAATGGATGTGACAAAAAATGAAAAAACCCTCTCTGAAAATTGAAAATCCAGATTTGCTTTATGAGACCGCGGAAGATATCACGGATGAAGATGAAGAAGATATTACGGAAGACCACAGTGATACCCAATCACCTTCTGATAAACTATTTTCCAATGGCAATATAGCAACTATCGATTACGACCGCCTTTATGAGGACATGATTTTCCCCAGTTAGTGAGTCGCTATAATTTATTAGAGGTGACATGAATGAACACATTGACCCCCAAGGAACATGTTTATCTTGAAGAGGCATTACGCTTAGAGAATCTTTGTGTAGCCAAATACAACGTGTATGCGGACAAATGCCAGGATGACGATCTGAAAGCAGCGTTGTTCTCTATGTCAAAGAATAAACGCCGGAATGCTAATCGTATCATTCAATTATTGAAACAACCAGCATCGCCACAATATTCTCAATGAGGAGGCTTACAATGGCAAGAATGAATTATTCCCGTAATAACCGCAATCGCCTTTCTGATCATGACATGTTTCTTGATTTACTGACTACTGAGAAATATATAGCTCATCTTTATAATCATGCCGTATTAGAGTGCTCCGGCGATTTAGTCCGCGTTACCTTCCAAACTCTTCAACAAACAACCCAGTCTAACGCTCAGCAATTGTCTGAAACCATGCATCAAGAAGGATGGAATGAGCTTAGCAAACAGCAACGACCTCTGAGAAATTCTCTTTCCGCCAAATCCTTCAAGAAAGGTATTGCTTCCGGTATAAGCCAAACGAATGTTAACCCCGGCCTAAACGGTACATACCGCGGTAAATCCGGGATTTATACGAAACCACCCCGTTATGTTGAGCAGTATAACACACCACACTAAGAAAATCAGGTTAACCCCTGGTTTCTTATAACATAATATTCAATGTGTCTAAAACATTTTGAATACGGTTTATAATGGTAGCTTGCTCTGACCCGGCAAATAAAAGGCCAATCACATAATTGTCATCTGTCAGTACAAGGGAACCACTATCTCCTGGCATGCTCATCGGACCCGCAATAATTTGATCGGAGAATATACCATATTCCCGGTTGGTCATAAACACTTTAACAGTGACGTCCACTGCTAATACCATACTATGCGTCAATCCAGTGCTTCTTCCGCTCTTTTTCACTGGCATGATTAGCTCCGGCTCCTTTATTCCAGCAACTAATCCTATTTCTAATATTTCATTTTGAATGATGTTAGCCTCGACTGGTTTTGCCACCGCACAATCAACTAAATTTACTTTTTCGCTGCTTCGCAGTACCTGCACCCGGTAATGTGGCTTAAGATATTGTATACATGTATTCAAGCACCCTTCAAAGTATCTGGCTATCAGACACTGGGATGGTGCAAGTTCACGATATAAGGGAACATAACGGGAGAGGTTTGCAATTATTGCTTTATCCTTAGCGCCTCCATCAAAAATCCCTGGCTGAAGAATTGGATCACCGATTTTAGCCCTTTCATCATTGCCATCTGTTAGATTAGCAAGTACATGATTATTAGATAATATGAGAACCTCACCTGTATTACGATCTTTAACAACAGCACCAAAGGTTCCTGCCGATATTTTATAATGCCCAATACTAATCCCTGGCTGAGCTGGCCGGAGCATCGATGTTCTTTCACTTAAAAGCCGTAAGTCCCCAACCTCAATAACATCAGTAACCATCCCGTCAACTTTGGGAGGTATTATTTCTTTTCTCTCCAAATTACTTTTCCCATGTTTTTTGCGCACAAGAACAACTACCGCTTTCTCTCCTGTATTTTCACCTCTCACCCATTTGTGCCCTTTTCCGACACCTAAAATATTATCGTCCATACTGGTAAACTCATTAAAAAATGGGGGTAACTCTTTTCTATTCACACGCATACCTCCCATAACATGCACTACAATGTATGATATGCGCGCAAAGGTGTAAGCGCACCTTTAGATCAAAAGGCCTTTTTTATATCCTGGATTCTTGCTTTTGCTGCAGCTTCCCCTCGCTCAACATAGATACTAAATCGGTGCTTATCCTTAGAGTTCACATCAGTAGTCACTGGTCTTATAACTATATCTGCATACTCTTCCCCCTTTAGTAAGGTTACTTCGCGGTTCATAATATCGATGCACTGAACTAGAATTTCGCCCACGGTATGAAGCTGATAGTTGGGTTCTCCATCGTATCCTAGGTCAACCCCAATAATATAATCAGCCCCCATATGACGCAAGATATCGCTAGGAAGATTATTTTTTACAGCGCCATCAACCAGGGTCATCCCTTTATATTGTTTCGGATAGAATACCCCCGGTATCGAAATACTGGCCCTTACAGCATCGACAAGTCTTGTATTATGAAAATACCTTGCATTTAAAATCTTTCTGGCAGGAGGTAATGGAGTTAAGAAGAAAACTGTATCTCCGGTACTAATATCAACAGCAGTAATCGCTAATGGTATTCTTGTGTTTCGAACAGTACCATCTTGCCAAAGAGATGAAAAGTACTGTTCAAGCTTTTCCCCCTTGATAAACCCCTGCGGCAAAGAAGACCACCGCATCTTGAAAAAACTTTTTACACCATGTTTAATTAACTCCGATACGGGGAATTTGAAATCCGCTAACTCATTTAACTTGAGATTATCGAGTAGCTTCTTCATTTCTACCGGCCCGTGCCCGCAGGCATACATCGCAGCAATAATCGCCCCAGCACTGGTACCTGCGATATAATCAATTGGTATCTTATGATCGAGTAATACTTTTAGAACCCCAACGTGCGCGGCACCGCGAAGACCGCCTCCGCTGAGTGCTAAGCCAATTTTAGGTCGCACTGGGTGAGTACCCCTATTTTTTATTTCCATAATCTCCCCCCACAGTTTCCCTAATCTATTTTATGTAGAACAGTAAAAAGACGACAAAAAAACCGTCCTTCCAGACGGTTATTTTTTTTGTGCCATTATAATCATTCTTGGTTCATCACTGCTATAGGGACGGCGGTCGAATGCCCCATATTCGGCTTGAATTAGGAATCCCTGCCGGCGTAACATATCTGTCAGCTCAGCAAGCGAATACACGCGAAGTATAAATTCGAACTTAGTCTTTGCTCCCGTCAATTGGTTGAGAAGCTCTCTCCTCATAACAGCTCTTCCGCTTACAAGCTCAACTTTATAAGATAGAACATAATCCCCGCTTGGGTGCCGCCAATAACGGGTCAAGTTATTTTTCAGCATCCAATCCCTGTTTAAAAGATCAATGAGAAAACGTCCACCTGGTTTAAGTGCTGAATAGATACGCTCAATAACCTGTTCGTTTTCCGCATCACTAAAAAAACCAAAAGCCGCAAACATATTTATTACAGCATCAAATGCCTGGCTATAAGACAGCTCTCTCATATCGCACTGTTCGAAAGATGCGTTGACGCCCATCTCAGTTGCCTTCTGACGGGCAATTTCCAAAAAACTAGCTGTAGAATCAACACCAATTACTCGAAAACCGCGCTTCGCTAATTCAATAGAATGGCGTCCATAACCGCAATGCAAATCTAAGATAGCTGAACCTAACGGAAGGTTCAGCGCATCCAAAATAAACTCTATTTCTTGATCAGTTCCCAATAAAGGAGATCCTGAATCCCCCATAGCCATTTGGTCCATCATCTCACCAAAACATCCATCTCTTATTACCTATTGCCTAAGCTACAGAACAAGAACCCTATAGTCTCTTCCACTTTTTACTTATAAGGCATACACTTTTACGCAGTTTTTAGAACAGCGTTTCGCATTATATAAAGCCAAATCTGCGTGATCTACAAGTTCGTCTACATCCTCAGTGTCACGGGGATATTCTGAAACACCGATACTGACAGTAAGTGCTCCACCTGGTTGCATCTCTTTATACGGAAAAGGATATCTTTCTATATTATGCCTGATTCGCTCAGCTATTATCTTGGCCTCATCTACAAAAGTCTCCGGGCACAGAACCGAAAACTCTTCACCGCCGTACCGGGAGACAATATCCACGTCACGCACTGATACTCTAAGTAGTTCTGCAACTTTTTTTAGCACCTCATCACCCATACGATGCCCATTTGTATCGTTATAGTGTTTATAATTGTCAATATCAATCATTAACATTGCGAGTGGGCGCTCATAACGGACGGCCCGTTTAAATTCCTGCTCTACAACCGAACGAAAATAACGATAATTAAAGAGACCTGTTAAACTGTCTGTGATTGCCTGTACCTCCACCTTAGCAACATGTTTTGCATGAGCAATCGTCAAGGCAATCTGACTCCCTAATGAGCGCAGCAAATCCAAATCGTAGTCTTTAATAACCCTTCCCTCAGGAATTTCTGTATCTAGAACGCCGATAACTATATCGTCAACAATCAGCGGAACCGCTATTTCAGATACTCCTTTACTTGTTCCCGGAATATAGCGCGGGTCTGTGGAGATGTCCGGAATGTAGGTAAGCTCCCTGTTTCTAGCTGCATACCCGATCACTCCCTGGGAAAGAGGCACACAAATACCGTCTATATACCCCTGATGAGCGGCAACAGAAAGCATTTCTTTGTCTTCTTCCAGCAGGAAAATCGCCGCATTAACATATCCTAATTGATTGGTAAGACCAAATAGTATTTCGCTAAAAATTTCTGGCAATGAAATGGTGCGCTGCACAACAGAAGTAATTCTGTATAGGGCGGCAAGCTTCTTATGGGCTTGCTCCAAATCCATGTACTGAAAATCCAGCTTAGACATAGCGATACAAAGTTCGCGATTCATCGAATCCTGCTGTTCACATAAGGCGTTAAACTCGTCTTCAATCAAAACACCCTCTGTGAGGTTTTGGATAAATATTACCGTATATCCAGTATCAGAGACAGGAGCAAAATTCCAGTTGAAATATTCGCGCTCGCCTAAATGAGTAAGGAAGGCCAGTTTTCGAATCGAAACAGGCTTATTAAGTTTACGGCAATCAGAGATGGCCACTTGCAGGACATCGATATTCTGCCTTCGAAAAATCCTAGCGATGATTCGGATAAATTTTTTGCCAAATAATTGACCATTTTTTATCGGTCGGTTGGAGATGCGAAAGTCTACTATTCTTTCGGCTTCATCCAGGGTAACAAAGGCAGATGGAACTGTACTGTTAACTATATTTACCATAGTGGAATTGATTGTTTCGCGAAGCATAGCTAATACCACCTAAATTAGGAATAATTCACTAATTCGGCTACAAAATGATAAATCCTGCTAATAAATACAATAAGGGTCTATCTCCGTCAGAGATAAGCCCTTATTGTATTTATTTATTAACAAATTCAGCACCGCGTCTAATTGCTTGTTCATTAATCTTCAAGAGCTCAGGCTTTCTGGCGAACATCTTGGCGAAGGCTTTGGTTACAGACTCAGCTCTAACAGCCCCAGTTGCGGCAATAAGCGCTCCTAAAACTACCATGTTGGCAACTTTAGGGTTGCCTAATTCGGCTGCCACTTCATTTGCAGGAATAAGATAGGCCTTAATATCGGTGCGCTTTATACTGCGTTCGATAAGTGAGCTATTGATAATAACAACGCCACCGGACTGCAATTGAGATTCAAATTTATCCAAGGAGGGTACATTCATAGCTATAAGAGCGGTAGGTTCCGTTACAATCGGAGCACCAATCGGTTCATCAGCAACAATAACTGAACAGTTGGCCGTACCACCTCTCATTTCTGGACCATAGGAGGGTATCCAAGAGACCTGCTTGTTTTCAAGCATGCCGGCATAGGTTAAAAGCTGACCTATAAGCATGACTCCCTGCCCGCCAAAGCCTGCCATAATAACTTCTGATGTCATTTTGCTACCTCCTCTGGCACTTTGAACTGACCAAGCGGATAGTAGGTTATCAGTTGTTTCTCCAGCCAGCCTGCAGCTTCAATCGGTGTCATACCCCAATTAGTTGGGCAAGTAGAGAGTACTTCCACCATTGTAAAGCCGTCACCCTGGAGTTGAATCTCAAATGCTTTTTTTATAGCTGCTTTTGCTTTGGCCATGTTACCGGGATTATTTACGGCTACCCTAGTGATAAACTTTGCACCGTCAAGAGTAGCCAGCATTTCTGACATTCTAATTGGCATCCCTGCAGTTTCAGCTTTACGTCCATATGGCGACGTATTAGTAACTTGATCAATTAGGCTGGTCGGAGCCATTTGGCCCCCTGTCATTCCATAAATCGCGTTATTTACAAAAATGGTAGTAATCCTTTCACCACGGGCAGCAGCATGTACGATTTCAGCAGTTCCTATAGCCGCGAGATCTCCGTCTCCCTGGTAGGTAAAAACAACCGCGTCTGGCTGGGACCGTTTTACTCCGGTAGCTACCGCTGGAGCACGCCCATGCGCAGCCTCGAACATATCACAATTAAAATATTCATATGCCAAAACTGAACAGCCGACAGGAGCCACGCCAATAGTTTTATCTGTAATGCCAAGTTCATCCAAAACCTCTGCCACTAAACGGTGAATAATACCATGGTGACACCCCGGACAATAGTGAAAAGCTACGTCCTTAAGTGCTTGAGGCCTGGCAAATATTTTGTCTGCCATGTTATTTGCCCCCTTTTTCTTGTACAGTCTTAACGATTTGCTCATATACCGATTTGGGGCTAGGCATCATACCACCGGTTCTCCCATAAAAGGCCACCGGTTTTTTCCCATTTACAGCAAGTCTAACATCCTCGACCATTTGGCCTGCACTTAGTTCAAGAACCAGGAAAGCTTTCGCATTATCAGACAGCCTTTGAAACGGAGCTTCTGGAAACGGCCAAAGCGTCTGCGGCCTTAGCATTCCGACTTTCAGACCCTCGGAACGTGCTTTCTCCATTGCCGTGCGTGCTATACGGGACGTAATTCCATAGGCTACCAAAATAAGATCTGCGTCATCTGTATGTAATTCTTCCCATCTGGCCTCATTCGCTTGTATAACGGCATACTTTTCCTGAAGGTGTATATTGTGTTGTTCTAATTTTTCAGGCTGGAGATGAAGAGAGTTTATAATATTAGGTTCCTTGCGTCCACGCATACCGTTAGCAGCCCATGGTTTCGCCATAGGAGCCATATCACCGATTTTGAATTCTACTGGCTCCATCATTTGCCCCAGTGCACCATCACCTAAAAGCATAACAGGATTGCGGTAGTGCTCAGCTAAATCAAATGCCTGAATAGTCATATCGACCAGTTCTTGTACTGAATTAGGCGCTAAGACAATATTCCGGTAATCACCATGTCCTCCGCCTTTAACTGCCTGAAAGTAATCAGCCTGCCCCGGCTGAATACCGCCTAATCCCGGACCGCCTCGCATAATGTTAACAATAACGCACGGAAGTTCAGCCCCTGCAATATAGGATATCCCCTCTTGCTTCAAACTAATACCAGGACTGGAAGAAGACGTCATTACCCGGACACCGGTACCAGCTGCTCCATAGACCATATTAATAGCCGCAACTTCGCTTTCAGCCTGCAGAAATACGCCTTGCACCTGGGGCATACGTTTTGCCATATATTCGGTAAGTTCAGTTTGCGGGGTAATCGGATAGCCGAAATAGTGGCGACAGCCAGCTACAATAGCCGCTTCGCCGATAGCCTCGTTCCCCTTCATTAATATCTTTTCAGCCAAGCAAATCACTCCTATCTCCTACTTATGAATTTCAATCACAACATCCGGACAAGTTTTGGCGCAAAGAGCACATCCGATGCATTTTGTCTCATCGATGCAGGTCGCTGGCCTATACCCCTTACTGTTAAAGCGGTTGGAAATGACGACAATCTTTTTCGGGCATACGACTGTACACAGTTCACAGCCCTTACATCTTTCTTCATTGAACACCGGTCTTGGCATTCGACTTCCTCCTTAAGGTTTGATATGCTTAGGATATTTTATAAATGATGATAACCTAACCTATTTGAAATCAGGCGTGCTTTGTGCCTCAATAGACTAATTACTTCTTCATATCTGCCGGAAAATGTTGATGAACTGGAAGTGGAAATGGATAGAGCAGCAGCTACCTTCCCGGAAGCATCGCGAACAGGAACAGCAATGCATGTAACTCCTTCTATTGTTTCATTACAGCCGATGGCATATCCCTTATCCTTTACCCTGGCAAGCTCTTGATTTAGGCTGTTGATATCCGTAATCGTAAAAGGTGTATAACGTCGTAAACCGCGTGAAACGATTGTTTCTACAACCTGTTCTTCTTCATTTGCAAGCAGTACTTTGCCAACAGCAGTACTATGTACAGCTATTGTAAAGTCAAGCTTAGGGATAATTAAAAATGGCCGTTCCGGTTCGACCTTCTCGATGATGATCAGCTCATCCCGGGAAAGCACGGCAAGCAGCGCAATCTCCCCTGTCTCTTGGGCAAGCTCGGTCATAATAGGTTTGGCAGCTTTTTTAATATCCAGACGCTCAGCACATATATTTCCCAACTGCATAAGCTTAATCCCCAGCGAATACCGTCCATTTCCGTTCTGTTCAACAAATCCGCGCGCTAACAGCGTTTGCAAAATGCTGTGAGCCGTACTTTTTTGCACACCTAGTGCCCTGCTTAGTTCGGTTACCCCCATATCATTCGCGTTCTGTCCTAAAACTAACAGCAATTCTAGTGCGCGATCAATAGAAGCAATCGTATAAGGTGATTGAATTTTGATAAGAATACTCCTCCGTTTCCGTGTGCCGAACATCGTTCTTATATATAAGATATTCGTAATTCGCAAAAAAAGTCCTGCCAATTCCAGGAGTATCTCTCATGAATACAAAATACCCCGTGCATACACGGGGTATTCATAAATGTCCATTCCTATTTTACAATCTGCACCGCTTCTCCTGTGTGCAACATAGCAGCATTGCCTTCGTCAGTATCTATATGCATTTCCAAGCTATAATTGTCATTAACTCGAACCAGTACATTATCAAAAATCAGACCGCGGTCACCGCCGCATCTGACTTTGACAATATCCTTGTCATTCAGGCAAAACACTTCTGCCTCAGCAGGCGTCATGTGGATATGCCGACAAGCGGCGATGACACCTTCGTCAATTTTTACTTCCCCCTGAGGACCTTTAATAGTTAGTCCCGGAGATCCTTTGAGTTCTCCGGAATCGCGTACGGGAGGAGTGATACCTAGTTTAACCGCATCTGTAAGAGCCAGCTCAATTTGAGTCTGCTTACGAACTGGGCCTAGAATGCGGACTTTCATCGTACCTTTTTCTGTTACAAGCTCTACATTTTCTTTAGCAGCATACTGTCCTGGCTGTGACAAATCTTTCATGACGGTAAGTTCATAGCCTTTACCATAAAGTACATCCAGATCCTCACGAGAAACGTGTATATGGCGTGCCGACACGCCAACCGGAATTTTTTTTGCTGTATCCATGATAGACACTCCTTTTCAATCCTGTGATGAGCTACTCAATTATTTCGGAAAAATAGACAACGGTAACAGTATCCGTATCTGTCAGTGGTTTATCATAAATTGACTTTAAGAAAAGCAGCAGATCCTGAATACTTGTCAAATCAGGATTTTCCCCCTGCAGATCTTCCATTGTCAACTGACAAATTGGTTTAACAAGAACACGGTCAATCACAGACGTATAGATTTTTTTCTTTTGAGCAAAGCGCTTGCCTACAGTTACCCAGACAATATCACCTTCTGCGTATTTGTGTGTTTTGTCTCCAAGTCGAATAGTACAAATTTTACGACGGCATACTAATTGACTGTGGTAATTTGAGGAATAGAAATTCAACGCGCGCACAATAACCCCCCTATCCCTAGTTTTTAGCCGATACACTTTCTAATACGGTCAACTGCTTCAGAAAGCCGGTCCTCCGGCTGGACAAGCGCAATCCGGACAAAACCCTCTCCATGCTCTCCAAAAGCAATACCGGGAACCACCGCTACTCCAGCTCTTTTTATTAAATCTGCAATGAATTCAAAGGATCGCTGCGGTGTAGGAACAGGAGCCCAAACGTACATAGAGGCTAAAGGCTTCTCAACCTTCCAGCCTAATAAATTGAATCCATCTACAATAATATCCCGTCTGCGCTGATAAATAGCAGCCGTTTCTCTGGCACAATCCTGCGGCCCTGTCAAAGCTGCAATTGCAGCTTGCTGAACTGGGTAAAATATACCATAATCAAAATTAGATTTTAGTCTTCCAAGCAGGGAAACGGCCTCTGCATTACCCACGACAAAAGCCGCCCTGCAGCCCGCCATATTATATGTTTTAGAAAGTGAATGCATCTCAATCCCAATTTCTTTGGCACCGGGAATACTCAAGAAACTATCCGGACGGTAACCGTCAAAAACAAGCTCACTATAAGCAAAATCATGACAGACCAAAAATTTGTACCGGTGAGCCATCTCGACCACTTTCACAAAAAACTCGCGCGGTGCTACCGCTGCCAACGGATTATTGGGATAGTTAATAATCATGAGTTTTGCCCTTTTAAGCACTGACTCATCAATGGCCTCTAAATCCGGCAGGTAACTATTTTCAGGCTTTAGCGGCATACGATATAGCTCAGCTCCGGCTACTAGCGGTCCGGCGCTGAAGATTGGATACCCAGGATCAGGCACTAATACAACATCTCCGGGATTCACTAAACACAAGCCCAAATGAGCTAACCCGTCTTGAGAACCCATCAGTGAGTGTACTTCCGTTCGCGGATCCAGTAATACACCATAATTTATTTTATACCAGCTCGCCACAGCTTGCAAAAAATCAGCTGTACCTTTGGAAAGAGTATAGCCATAATTTCTAAGATCCGCAGATGCCGTAATTAACGCATCAACAATATGCGGAGCCGGCGCCATATCAGGGCTGCCAATACTCAGTGTTATAACATCTTTGCCTGCGGCCGCCTCTGCTTTTCGCAATTCGTCCACTTGTGTAAATATAGCTGAAGCTAATCCTTTCATGCGCTCTGCTTGTGTTAGCATAAAACCCCTCCAGACTGATGGCGATTACTAGAAATATTCGAAAGCTGGAACTCTAATTCCTGTCACTGCTTCTTTTTATTTTGGACATAATCATGAATGCTGACTGCTGCCTTTTTACCGGCTCCCATAGCCAGAATAACGGTTGCGGCGCCAGTTACTATATCACCGCCGGCGAAGACACCTTCTTTCGATGTGCTGCCATATTCGTCAGCCATAATATTACCGCGCTTATCGACATTCAAGCCAGGAGTAGTATGTTGGACAAGCGGATTGGGTCCTTGGCCTATAGCCATGATAACCGTATCGACATCTAGTAGAAACGCTGAATCGGCAACCGGGATGGGTTTGCGGCGGCCAGAAGCGTCTGGTTCTCCTAATTCCATTTTAATACACTCCAGACCACTTACCCAGCCTCGGTCATCACCAAGAATGCGAACCGGATTGGTTAGAAGCCTGAATTCTACGCCTTCTTCTTTTGCATGTTCGAGCTCTTCATGGCGTGCAGGCATTTCATCCTCCGAACGGCGATAAACAATGTAAACAGTCCCAGCGCCTAATCGGAGAGCCGTTCTGGCTGAATCCATGGCAACATTGCCGGCTCCTACCACAGCAACCTTAGCTCCCCTGTGTACAGGCGTTCCCGCCTTAGGAAACTGGTAAGCCTTCATAAGATTTACCCGTGTTAAGAACTCATTTGCCGAATAGACACCATTTAAGTTTTCCCCTGGTATATCCATAAAATGCGGTAATCCGGCACCTGTTCCTATAAAGACTGCGTCGTATCCTTCTTCATCTAACAGTTCTTCTATCGTGAAAGTCTTGCCAATTATAGCATTGACGACTATCTCTACACCTAATTGCCTAAGCGCGTTTATCTCACTTTTCACTATATCTTTTGGCAGCCTGAATTCCGGTATTCCATACATTAAAACACCGCCGGGGGCATGGAGAGCTTCAAAGACAGTGACTTTATAGCCTATACGCGCTAAATCCCCTGCAGCCGTCAGTCCAGCAGGACCCGCTCCAATAACTGCGACTTTACCAAGAAAATCTGTTGTCATTTCTTGCATTTTCTTTTCCTGGCTGTTTCGCGAGAAATCCGCAGCAAAACGCTCTAAGCGGCCGATACCAACCGGTTCACCTTTTTTGCCTACTACGCAGAATTTTTCACACTGATCTTCTTGAGGACATACCCGTCCACAAACGGCAGGCAAATTATTTTTCGTCCTAATTTCGTCAATGGCCTGATCAAAATTGCCCTCTTTTATATGTTTGATAAAAACTGGAATATCAATTTCTACTGGGCATCCCTGCCGGCATGGTGCGGTTTTACACTGCAGACACCGTGCCGCTTCTGCTTTAGCTATATCTTCCTGATAACCCAAAGCCACCTCTGAAAAGTTCTTTCGTCTTTCTGACGGCGCTTGCTCCGGCATTTTATTTTTTACCCATGACATGAGCAGTCACCTCCGCACCTTTTGATGCCGCGTTCATGGTCGTGATACATACGCTGCCTTGCCATTAGCCCATCAAAATCCACTTGGTGTCCATCAAATTCGGGCCCATCAACACATGCGAATTTGATTTTATTGCCGATATTAACGCGGCAGCCTCCACACATACCTGTTCCATCAACCATGATGGGATTAAGACTCACTAATGTATGTACACCGGAAGGCCTGGTCACCGCTGACACACTTTTCATCATAATTACCGGTCCGATAGCCATCACCCGGTCAACGTTTTGATCAGCCAGTATTTCCTGCAAAGGGTGAATAACCAGCCCTTTCCTGCCTTTTGAGCCGTCGTCGGTTGTAATAATTAGCTCGTCACTTACCGCTGCCATTTCCTGTTCTAGAATGAGAAGATCGGCATTGCGGGCACCAATAATGGATATTACCTTATTACCAGCCTGTTTATAGGCACGGGCAATCGGATAAAGAGGAGCCACGCCAATCCCTCCGCCGATGCAAATAACAGTGCCGAAGTTTTCAATTTCTGTGGCAGTTCCCAGCGGCCCCGCCAAGTCAAGGAGGTATTCGCCTTCCTTTAAACTACCCAACTGTCTGGTTGTATTTCCGACTTCCTGAAAAATTAAAGTAATTGTACCCTCAGCTCTATTGAAATCAGCAATTGTTAATGGAACTCTTTCACCATCTTCATCAATTCGTAAAATGACAAATTGACCCGGTTGGCATTTCCGCGCAATCAGAGGTGCTTCCATGACAAACAGTTTTACTCCCGGTGAAAGTTCAGTCTTTACCTTAATCTTATACACCCTGCCACTCCTCTCCTATTTTTGTACGAGACGCATCCCTCTTGTTTGTGCTTCCCGCATTATTTTTTCTTCGTCAATAGTCGTCAAACGGCCATCTGCCAACACTATTTTTCCGTCTATGATAACAGTATGGACATCACTGCTGTTTGCCGCATAGGTAAGCAAGGAAAGCCGGTCATGCCTGGGATACCAGTGCGGACGATGCATATCAATTAGCACGATATCTGCTTTATAACCTGTTTCCAATTTACCGATGCTGCTTCCTAGTCCGACAGCTTCAGCCCCCTGTTTAGTTGCCATATCGACCGCAGTACCTGCGGGCAGGATAGTCGGGTCGCCAGTACTAACCTTATGCAGCAGTGCCGCTAATCTCATCTCTTCCAACAAATCCAGATTATTATTGCTGGCGGCTCCATCAGTGCCCAGCCCCACACAAACCCCCGCATCAAACAATTCTTTCACAGGTGCGATACCGCTGGCAAGTTTCATATTGCTGCCTGGGTTGTGTGCGACCCTTACCTTCTTCTGGGCAATTAGTTCGATATCCTCTCTGGACAAATGCACACAATGGGCTGCCAAAATTCCGCAGTCTAACACACCTAATTCATTCATTAAAGCAATTGGCGATTTTCCGTACAGTTTATGACAATCCGCAACTTCACCAGCTGTTTCTGACAAATGTATATGTATTTGCGCTCCCAATTTACGGGCTAACTCTACTACTTTCTTGAGATAGTCGGGGGGACAGGTATACGGCGCATGTGGTCCCAGCATGACGGTAATCCGCCCATCTGCCGCTTTATGCCAGTCCTTAAAAAAGCTTTCACTTTCAACAAGCGCCTGTGCGCCCGTTGGCGCTACCCCGGCCATCCCCCTGGAAAGCACTGCCCGTATGCCGCTCTCCTGAACAGCCCTTGCAACATCATCCATAAAAAAGTACATATCAGCAAAGCAGGTTGTTCCTGATTTTATCATCTCAGCGACAGCAACCATTGTGCCCCAATAAACATCTTCGCCGCTTAGGTTAGCTTCAGCTGGCCAAATCTTATGTTTAAGCCAGTCCATCAGCAGCATATCATCAGCATAGCTGCGGAATAACGTCATTGCCGCATGGGTATGCGTATTTACGAATCCCGGAATCGCCAGCTTGTCATGGCAGTCGATAATGGTGTCGGCCTGCCAGTCGGATAACTCCCCAATACCTGCTATCATATGCCCCTCTATGGCAATATCAGCAACGATTACTTGCCCTGCAGGCAACAGCACTTCTGCTCTCTTTAATAATAATCGGTTCATTAGCATTCCTCCTGACGGCGATAGTGCTCTAAATAAAACTTGTGCATTATCGCAACATCGCTATCGCTTAGTATACATGGCCCACCTAGTGACATAGAGTAGATATAAATAAGAGCAGCCTTTTCAATTAACTCGCACGCAGTCAGTGCTTCCTGAAGTGACCGTCCGCACCCAAGAACTCCATGGTTGGCAAGCAGCACTCCATTTCGATTCTGTAGTGCTTTCACCGTATTTTTAGCAAGCTCTGCCGTTCCCGGCAAAGCATATGCCGCTACCGCTACGGCGCCGCCAATCACCTGTACCAAATCCTCAATAATCGGCGGTATCTCTTTATGGGCTACCGCACAAGCGCTTGCAAACACGCTGTGTGTGTGCACAATCGCCTTGACATCCGGCCGGGCGGCATACACTTCCAGGTGGAGCGGCAGTTCAGAGGACGGCCTGAAATGGCCCTCAATTACAGTACCGCTGCTATTCACAATCACTGCATCCTGCGCAGATAATGATTGGTACGCTCTTCCTGAAGGTGTAATAACGATTAAATCTGTTTCTTCAACTCTGGCACTGATATTCCCCCAAGTACCTGCTACAAGGCCC
>Ga0366772_1071_pt1 | contig 16758 bp, 14 predicted proteins | sample BONcelN113001C11_FD_207089 | JGI IMG/M metagenome (GOLD analysis project Ga0366772, IMG submission 207089) | Enriched cells from coal bed in the Powder River Basin, Montana, United States - BONCAT cells N11 rep2 HSBNCT.N11.300.1.C11 ...
AATGCCCGCAGCTGCAGCTACTTCTACCGGAGTTATCGTTGCATTCCTTATGTTTTATATCCTTTTCAGCAGCGGCTGGCTTGTGGAGGAAAGGATCAATGGGACGGTGAAAAGACTTGCTGTCGGGCCAAATGCCTTGTTGCTTTCTTATATTGGGAGCATTCTGGCGCTGCTTGCGGCAGGAATGCTTCAAATTATTCTATTTTCGGTAATAGATAGGCTATTGTTCAAGGTGGAGCTGTTTCCGGGCGTCTTTTCCTACTTGCTGTTTTTAGTATATATAATGGCGGTGATTTCCATAAGCCTGTTTCTTTCCTCGGTTCTGAAAACCCAGGCCCAGCTGCAGGCAGGAGCCCCGGTTCTGGCCTTGATAACCGGATTTGCAGGAGGCTGCTTCTGGAATTTTGTTGAGATGCCGGCCAGCATCAGGCGGCTCTCCATGTTCACCCCCCAGGGCCTGGCACTGTCAGGAATCAAAAGCCTCCTGGCGGATTCCTCCGACCTGCTGTCTGTGATGACGCCATTGATTGTTTTATTAGTTATTGCATTGATTTTACTGCCGTCAAGTTATATTATAATTAAGAGGACTTTAAAAACCAATAATTAAAGCATACTATAGAAGTGCGGGGATACACCCGCTGAGTAACGGGAAACAAAGTACGGGGACACACCCGCTGAGTAACGGGTCAAGATATTAGGAGGGAATGTCCCCGTTTGAAAGGTAGGGAATGTCCTCGTTTGATTACTATATTTTAAGACAGCTTATACAAGCTGTGCGAAACTGCAAAGGAGAATAGAATGAACAAGCTCTGGAACGTGCTGCTGTACCCTGCCGGATTATATACAAAGCTCACCGACAACAAGGTAACCCTTGTTGCAGGTATTATACTTGTTGGCCTGATAGACTTTTTCCTTCCGAATGTAAAGGAAGTCCACAAAGCATATTTTACCGATTTGGGGGGGAGGTCTGCTGAAGATATTCAATTCAATATAATTATAGCTGTTTTAGTGATATTGCTTCTGGGAGCTATTGACGTACTTTTCTTTTCAATCCCATTACATGACGTCTTCAAATTTTTTAAGAAAAAAGAAGGCTTGCCACATCATGCATCCCGCATAAAAGTGATGAAAGTATATATAATGTCGCACTTTCTAATTATACCTGTCAACGTAATTCTTTATTTTTCTATATTTGAGAAGATTACCAAGGATAGCAGTGCGAGCATAATATTTCTTGCAATTATAGCAATGTTTGCAATCAGGATATGGTCTTCCGCCATCGTGACCCGGGGAATTAATACCCTCTTCCAATTCGGCCCCATTTTAAGAAAGCTCACATTCCTGCTTGTATTTACCTGGAGTTTCCTCTTCAGTACCGCGCTAACCGACCAAATAATGAACTGGCTGCTTAAGCTGCTAAGATAGAAGCAAAAGCAAGAGGGACGGTTCTTTTTGCTTCTCGATTTAAAATGCGACAGATGAGAACCGTCCCCTGTCGCATCTTCTTTGGCATATAATAGAACAAGAGTATTAACGTGGTTTGTACAAAACCTTCAGGAGAAATGTCCAGATGAAAAGAATTATGTTGATTGAAGACGATCCGGATCTCAGGAGATTGATCGCAGAACACCTGGCCAGGTACGGATATTTTGTATATCAGGTACTTGACTTTAAGAATGTTGAAGATAGCTTTGAAGCAGCATCCCCCGACTTGATTCTCCTGGATATTAATCTACCCTGTTTCGACGGGTTTTATTTGTGCCGGATATTCAGAAAAAGGTCTGATGTTCCCATTATCATCATGTCTGCAAGAAGTGGAGATATGGATCAGATCCTGGGGATTGAACTGGGAGCGGATGATTATATCATCAAGCCTTTCAGCTGTGAGCTGCTCCTGGCAAAGGTCAAGGCAGCTTTAAGACGGTCGGAGGCGGGGGTTAAAGGTGAGGAGGCTCAGATTATAAGAGTGGGGCGTCTAACTCTTGCATTGGATTCGTTAAAGCTGTCTTATGAAGATAGAATGACGGACCTTACGAAAAATGAGTTCAAGTTAATAAGGCGGCTTATGGAGAATGCGGGCAGATATTTAATGCGGGAAGAACTGCTCCAGGAGCTGTGGGATGACAGCTGCTTTGTAGATGACAATACTTTGACGGTAAATGTAACCCGTCTCAAGAGCAAGCTTTGCGACCTGGGGTTGACCGATATAGTAAAAACAAAAAGAGGAATGGGCTATATGCTTGACTCTTCTTTGGCAGGTGAAGTTAAAAATGAATAGAAAGATATTGGTCAATTTCATAAAAGATAAAGGCTCTTTCTCTATCGCCTATTTTACAGCTTTTACCTTGATCATCCTGTTTTTTCGCTTTTCTGCTGAAGGAGAAATGGAAGTTTTATATCCTGCTGCGATAATGGCTTTTATTTACATTTTTTTAATGATCATAGAATTTTTTAAATATTACTCGTTCAATACACGTATCAGCAAATGCTTGAATAATTCCTTTTACAGTCTTCCGGCATCCACCTGCGAACATAAGGAGATCCAGAGTGTCATAAATGGAATCCATGACCGATATGCAAGAGAAATAGGATCCTTAAAGGCGGAGCAGCAGGAATACAGAAGATTCTTATCCCAGTGGGTACATGGAATCAAAACACCTGTTTCGGTAATTGATCTGATTTTGCAGAAGAGCGGGCATGAGAATACGGAAGCTCAGCATGTTTTTCCAAAGATTGCGGAAGAGAATAATAAAATAGCACATTTGACGGAAAGCATACTGGACATAATACGGCTGGAGGAGTTTTCAAAAGACTACATTCCCAGTGTTATCGATCTGGTGGATTCAGTGAAAAGGGTAGTGAACAGAAGAAAAAATCAATTCATTTACAATAATGTTTTTCCGGAGCTGCAGTGCGCAAGTGAAGCGGTGTATGTACTTTCAGACAGCAAATGGAATGACCTCCTGATAGATCAACTGGTATCCAACGCTATTAAATACTCAAAAGCTGACTTGAACAGCAAAAAAGTCTTTATTGGAATTGAGCAGCAAGAGCATAAAGTATCCCTGGTGATCCGGGATCAGGGGGTAGGGATTCCTGCCCATGATCTTGGAAAGGTCTTTAATCCCTTTTTTACAGGGGAGAATGGCAGGAAGTATGTAAATTCTACAGGGATTGGGTTATATATGTGTTCGATGATTGCCGGGAAACTGGATCACAAAATATCGCTTGATTCTGCTGTTGGAATTGGAACCTCCGTAACGGTAGTTTACCTTACAAAAATGTAAGCTTGTGTAAGCTTCATCTATGGATAGAGGAAAGATAATACCCTAAAATGATACCTATGGGAGGGTATTGGATATGATGGTTTTAAAAGCGGATAAGATTACCAAGATATATAGCGGAACAGATGACGCCAGTTCTACCAACGCCTTGAACGGGGTAGACATCAGCATTGACGAAGGGGAGTTTGTCGGTGTCATGGGGCCGTCGGGCAGCGGCAAGACAACGCTGTTGAATATCCTGAGCGGCCTTGATAAGCCGACTACGGGAACAGTAGAAATCGATGGCAGGCAAATCAGCGCAATGTCCAGAGATGAGCTTGCTTTATTCAGGAGGAGCAAGATGGGGTTTGTTTTTCAGGAATTCAACCTTCTGGATAGTCTTACCATTAAAGAAAATATTGTTTTGCCGCTGGTACTGGGCAAAAGCGCTCCGGACGAAATCGATCGTGCGGCACGGGAGCTCATGTATTTGCTTGATATTAAAGAGATAGCGGACAAATACCCATACCATGCGTCCGGCGGACAGCAGCAGAGGGCTGCAGTAGGCAGAGCTCTTGCCAACAACCCTGCGGTTATATTTGCCGACGAGCCTACAGGGAATCTGGATTCCAGATCATCAAGAGTCATTATGGAATACTTTCAGAAGGTGAATGAAAAAAAGAAAGCCACTATCTTGATGGTTACCCACGATCCTTTTGCTGCAAGCTTTTGCAAAAGGGTCATCTTCATCAAGGATGGAATGATTCATATGGAAATTGTTACGAAAGGCACAAGAAAGGAATTGTTTGACAATATACTGGACTGCCTTGCTGTACTGGGAGGTGAAAGGTATGACGTATAAGGATTTTACCTTGAAAAACTTCAAAATGAATATAAGAAGGTATCTTGCTTATTTTTTATGCATCAGTTTTTCTGTCATGGCTTTTTTTATGTATACTACCATCATGTTCAATCAGCAGCTCATGAATGCATTTGATACCGATGCAGGCAGCAATGGCATAATAAACGTATCCATTGCTGTGCTTGCAGTTTTTTCGCTCCTCTTTATCACCTATGGTCACTCAACTTTTATCAAATCCAGAAGGAAGGAATTCGGTCTGTTATTGACCCTGGGAATGTCGAGAGCTGAGATAGGGAAGATCATTTCCATAGAAAACGGTCTGGTTGGGTTGTTTTCAATCCTGCTTGGCCTGGTTGGAGGAACAGTGTTTTCCAGGTTGTTTTATATGGCGTTTGTTCATGTTTTGGGGCTTCAAGGCATTATTTACCGCCTTGACATAAAGAGCTATGTGCTAACTGTTGTAATGTTTGCCGCGGTGTTTGCCATGGTGATCGCAGTAAGCTGTACAAGTACGGGCAGAATGGAAATTACCGAGCTTTTGAAGAACTCCAGGAAGATGGAAAGAAACCGGATCAATAGTCCTTTATTAGGATTGGCAGGCATTTTTATGATTGTTTTTCCCATCGTGGCAATATTAAAAAGACCTCCAACAGATGGATCGGGGCAAGATCTTTTTTATTTGATATTATTATGCCTGATAGGTTTATATTTGTTGATATCCCATTTTGGCAGCATGGTCATCAGGCTGGTAAAAAAGAACAGAAAGATATACTATAGACAACTATTGCTGACATCGGGGATCAATTACAGATTCAACAGGAATAAGAGAATTATATATATTATCAGCGTGTTATGCATCGCTACCATCTTCTATATGGGTATTTTTTATACTATTTATTCCGGTGCGCTGGAGCAATCCTCCGAACAACATCCCTACCATGTCGCTTACGTGGAGTACAAGGATTATAACCGCCTGACAGGTGAAACACGAAAGGAATTACTGGCACAAGGGGACAATCCGCTGGTTTCTGAGAAGCAGGCAGAATTTCTGAGAATCCGGTTTGGTTTTCCTGCCTTCACATATTCAGAGAGTGGGCCTGCTGTGGATGTACAGAAACCCACTAACACGGATGTGTCCAGTTTTCATGAAGGGGACGCCTTGTCCGTAAGCCAGTATAATGAATTTGCTGAAAGCAAGCTGCATGTGGAGGAAGGTCATTTTATCAATCTGCGGTTGACTGCGGCAGGAAAGGAAAAAAGCAGTGATTTCCCTTTTCCGTTGGTATATATCGCTTCGGGGAAAGGAGTAAACAGCTTCATTTATGATAAAACGATTTGCGATATGCCCTTTAATAAGCCGCCTTTTCTTTGTGAATCAGTCAAGCTGTTGAATGATTCCGATTATGAAAGGCTAAGAACCGAATCCGATAAATCAAGTATTGGCACCATCTATTTAATGAATTTCAAAAATTGGGAGAAGACAGGTTCTATTGCTGACAGCCTGAAGCAAGCATTAAATGAGGCAAATGCTTTTCTGGATACAACTGCTCCCTATAATAAAACAATAAGTATGGCAAAGGCACTGGAGCCCGTTTCCCGTTTGGAGTATTTCACTGAATTAAAGCAGGGAGCGGGTACTGCCCTTTACTTGTTCGGATTCATTGGCTTCATCTTTTTTGTATCTTCAGGGTGTGTGCTGTATTTCAAGCTGTATACGGAATTGGACAGCATGAAGGATAGGTTCCGGAAGCTTTTCAATGTGGGAATCACAGGTGGCGAAGTGAAGAAATTGGTCATAAATGAATTAAAGCTTGTCTTTTTCTTTCCATTGATTCTCGGAAGCATTATCAGCTGCTTTCTGATCTATTCACTGTCTGCTGATGATTCCGCAAGGACTGAACAATATTTAGCCGGTGCTTTGATAATTTCAGGTGTTTATTTTCTGTTTCAGTCATTATATTATGCTATTATCAGGCAAAAGTATCTTGATGAGATATTGAAGTGAATATAGCGATTTTATGGTGAGTTTAACGGCACATTAAAACTAAAGCTCTCGCAATAGCTTAATGCTTTCCATATCATAGGGAAATTTTATTTATGCCGGCATGCTAATTATATAATTGTGCCCGAAGCGCAGCTATATCTTCACTCTCCAGATATTCATCATAGGTCATCTGCCTATCAATCAGGCCTTTTGGCGTAATTTCGATTATCCTGTTGGCTACAGTCTGTACAAACTGATGGTCATGGGATACGAATAAAATAGTGCCTTTAAAATTTATCAAGCCGTTATTCAAGGCAGTGATGGATTCTAGGTCAAGATGGTTTGTAGGCTCGTCAAACAATAGCACATTGGCGCCTGAAAGCATCATCCTGGAAAGCATGCACCGCACCTTTTCACCGCCGGACAGCACGCTGGCTTTCTTCATGGCCTCTTCACCGGAAAACAGCATCCTGCCAAGCCAGCCCCTGATAAAGGTCTCAGTCTGATCCCTTGTAAACTGCCGAAGCCAGTCCACCAGGTTTAAATCCACTCCATCAAAGAAGGATGAATTGTCTTTGGGGAAATATGCCTGCGAGGTGGTAATACCCCATTTGAAATCTCCGCTGTCGGCAGGTATTTCTTCCATTAATATTTTAAAGAGAGTAGTTTTAGGCAGGCCATTGGGGCCTACAAATGCTATTTTATCGCCTTTGTTTACCATAAAACTAATGTTGTCCAGTACTTTCTCGCCTTCAGAATCCTTGCTGATGCCGTTAACCTCCAGCAGTACATTTCCTGCTTCTCTGTCAGGCTTGAAATCCACAAAGGGGTATTTCCTGGACGATGGCCTGATATCTTCCAATGTAAGCTTATCCAGGATCTTTTTTCTTGAGGTGGCCTGTTTGGATTTGGATGCATTTGCACTGAACCGCTGGATGAACTCCTGAAGCTCACTGATTTTTGCTTCAGTCTTTTTATTTGCGTCCTTTGCCTGTTGTAATGCAAGCTGGCTGGACTCGTACCAGAAATCATAATTTCCCGAATAGAGCTGGATTTTCCCAAAATCAATATCGGCTATATGGGTGCAGACCTTGTTCAAAAAGTGCCTGTCATGTGAGACAACTATTACTGTATTGTCGAAATTGTACAGGAAATTCTCAAGCCATGTAATGGAGGCTACATCAAGATGATTTGTAGGCTCGTCCAGCAGGAGTATGTCAGGGTTGCCAAAGAGCGCCTGAGCCAGCAGCACCTTAACCTTGTCGTTTCCGTCCAGCACCTTCATTTTCTTATCATGAAGTTCTTCTCCTATGCCAAGTCCGTTTAACAGCATGGCGGCTTCCGATTCCGCCTCCCAGCCGTTGAGCTCGGAAAATTCCCCTTCAAGCTCGGATATCTTAATTCCGTCGGCCTCGGTGAACTCGGCTTTTGAGTATAAAGCGTCCTTTTGGTCCATTATTTCGCAAAGCCTTTTATGGCCCATAATTACTGTTTTAATTACTTCGGATTCGTCAAATTCATAATGATCCTGTTTGAGGACAGCCAGCCGTTCCCCGGCGTTAATAAAAACCTCTCCCTTATTGGCGTCCATTTCGCCTGAGAGTATTTTTAAAAATGTAGATTTCCCGGAGCCGTTAGCTCCTATAATTCCGTAGCAGTTGCCCGGAGCAAATTTTATTGTTACATTGTCAAACAATGCACGGCCTCCGAAACGGAGTGAAATGCCGCTTGTGCTGATCATTATATGTTACCTTCCTTATCTGCTATAGTTGGTTGCCCTTAAAAGACTAAAGTTTTAAGTCCTCTGACATTATAGCACATTTGGAGTCCTTGTCCACTTTTTTGATAAAAAAGCTTACTTTAACAAATGAATCAAAATCTATTATGTTAAAGGTATAATGATTCTATAAAGCACATGACTGTATATAATTATGGAAAACAAACCAGTGGCAAAACTTTTTCTTCAAAAAGCAAGCAATCTCCCCCGTGCTATTATGTAGAAAATACAAATAGCTTTTTTGTCGATGTCAAAAGCAGATTTAAAGCAGTCATGCAGTATAATGCAGTATAATGCAAATGCGATAAATCCTGTGATGATCTTTAATCAGGGGTGTCATATACCGGCGGTCAAATATCTGCTTGAATATGCCGGGAGCTATGTTGACATACTTCTCAAGAGGCTTTTGGTTCATTATCCTCAGATTCAACTGGAAGCTTGCAATAAGGGTATAGGCGGAATACGGTTGTTGATCTGGCAAACAGGCTTGAAAGGGATGTTTTGAATCTAAAGCCGGATTGGGTGGTGCTTTTTGTAGGGCAAAATGATATGGGAAAGATGAGCATCCCTGAGTTCGAATGCGGAATGGACAAATTGCTGAATGTACTGCATGAGAATAGAATAAAGGTCATTCAGCTCTCCACAATACCCAGTCCCGGTGAAAATGAACAAAATGAAAAGTTTGATATTTGCGATGCCATCATTGAAAGATTATGTAGAAAATACAATAACATCTATGTCGATGTTAAAAGCAAATTTAAAGCCATCATGGAGTATAACGCAAATGCGGAAAACCCGATTACAATCTTTAACGAGGGTTGCCATATGACGGAACTGGGTAATATGCTCCTGGCAGACGAGGTGTTTGAAGCTGTCAGTACATATTCAATATAATATTGTCAGGTCGCTTTCCTAAAAAGTTATCCAAAGCATGGTCGCTTTTGTTAAATATTCCTGAAATTTATAGACAAAATAGGACATAACATTCTATAATTGAGTTAGTAGATGACAGCTGTCAGAAAAAGCAGCCCCAATTGGATTAGGAGTATCTATAATCTTCTGCAAATGCAGTCTTGGAGTGCCGGGGCTGGTTGCAAATGCTTTGCATTTGATGCTCGCCTATGCAACCTACATTTGCAGAGAAAGCGTAAGTAATTTCTAACAGAGGAAACCTTGTATGCGGACTTTGACAGAATGATTGAATTTGTTATAAGGAGATAAAAAATGAATGTAGGAATAATTGTTTACTCTCAAACAGGAAACACGCTGTCAGTTGCACAAAAACTGGATCAGGCATTAAGAGCCAACGGGAACACGGTAAGCATTGAAAGGGTTGAGCCGATTCATAACGACTCGCACTCATCCGTACCTCTCAAGTTGAAATCGGCTCCGGATGTCAGCCCATACGACATCGTCATATTTGCATCCCCGGTTCAGGCGTTTTCCTTGGCGCCTGTCATGAAGCTATATCTGTCGCAAGTTTCAAGCCTTGCCGGGAAAAAGGTCTGCTGCTTTGTAACGCAACAGCTGAAAAAGGCATGGCTGGGTGGCAATCATGCGGTGCGCCAGATAAAATCCGCCTGCAAGGGAAAGGGCGCGGACATTATGGTCAGTGGCATAGTCAACTGGTCGGGCGATACGCGAGACAAGCAAATTGACGACATAGTCAGCAGACTGAGTGCAGTCTGATATAAGGAGAGCGGAAAAATGAGCAAAGCATTGAAAACTGGTATTATCATATGATTTTATGATAGAATAATCTTGTGATTTCGTTTATGCTAAGTACTTGTGCAAATATAACTTCCCGTATAGATTTCTGAAAATGCAGTCCATTGCGGCCGGCACTTTCAGAAAAACTGGAAGTAATATTTGTAGTACTCCTAAATGTGATTATCCGGAGGAAATCATGAACCTGTTGATTGTGGATGATGAAAAGCTGCTTGTCAAAGGCCTTGCTGCAAGCCTTAGGAAAGAGGGCTTTCAGGTATGTATAGCTTATGACGGCAGAGAAGCGATTGATATATTGAATAATGAGAAAATCGACCTGATATTGCTTGACATAATGCTGCCCGGTATAGATGGCATTACGCTTTTGAGGAAAATCAGAGAGACAATGCAGATTCCCGTCATCATGCTTACTGCAAAGGATGATTATGCAGATATGGTGTTGGGACTTGAACTGGGAGCGGATGATTATGTCACCAAGCCGTTTCATACGAGAGTGCTGATTGCAAGAATCAATTCACTGACCCGCCGTGTAAAAATGCTGCAATCCCGGAATGATACTGTAGAACATGGAATTATTTATGCAGGAAAGCTGAAAATAGATTTAAACAGAAGGTCGCTCTTCAAGGACGGTAAGGAAATCGGCCTTACAGCCAAAGAGTTCGACATTTTGCAGACGTTGGCGAGGAACAATGAAATCGTCCTTTCCCGTGAGAAAATATTCGATCTTGTTTGGAACGAGCTTGATTGTGATACCCGGACTGTGGATGTACATATCAGCAAGCTGCGGGAAAAAATAGAAGATGATGCAGCAAATCCATGCTACATACGTACAAAATGGGGAGTAGGCTATTACTTTATAAAGGACGGTGCCGGATGAAGCACAAACTTGCCTACCGGCTTGCGGTGACCTACGGTCTTATATTCATTCTTGCCGTTGCTGTCATTGATACGGCACTGATTATTGTGTACAGGGATAATCAGTTGAAAAAAAACGAAAGCTTTTATTTTGATCTCTCCAGTATGCTGTCAACTATGGTGAAGAACAATATTAGAATTACAAATTATATAAATACCAGTGAAGAAAATGGAGACCGGAATGCCGGCCGTGTATTACTTCTGGACGCTTCAGGAAAGGTTCTGCTGGACAGCGGGGGGGAGCTTTCAGGAGTAAGCATGACTAACCTGGAATACCGAAAGGCACTGGAAAACGGTAAGCCGGCTGCAGGATACTATACCTATGGAGACAAGGGGATGGCGATGTTTTCGTATCCTGTATCCATAGAGGGAAAGACAAGCGCGGTGGTCATGATTTCTGTTTTCATACAGGATATATACGATGATATCAATCGTTTCGCCATACAGGTAATTGCGACTTCCTTTGCGGTAGCTTTCGCAGTAGTCATTGTATCCGTTTTGATGGGCAAGCGCCTTTCGGAGCCTATAGTGAGACTGACGGCTGCTGCCGGGCAGATTTATAAAGGGAAGATGGACACTATTGTGGAAGTAGCAAGAAATGATGAAATCGGCAGACTGGCAGGTGCATTCAACAGGATGAGCAGTGAGCTGCTGAAGGTTGAAACCGGTAGAAAACGGTTTTTAAGTGATGTATCACATGAATTGAAAACACCTCTTGCGTCCATAAAAGCGCTTGTTGAACCGATTATTTCAGGTGCAGCCAATGAAGAGGAAAGCAGGGAATATCTTCAGGATATCGACCACGAAATAGACAGGCTTTCCGGCCTTGTAGGCTCGCTGCTTACCTCGGCCAGGCTCGAGGAAGTAGAGTTGAAGCGACAGGAGTTAATACTTGCTGAAGAAGTTGATTATACGGTACGTGTACTTGCACCGCTTGCAGCGCAAAAGCAGATTGTTCTTGAGAATGCATGCGACAGGACAATAGTCATTCAGGCCGATAGAAGCATGTTCAGAGAAGTCTTGATAAACCTGTTGGACAACTCCATAAAGTACGGTATCGAGGGCGGATTTACCAGGGTGGAGTGCACCCGGAAAGCCTTCAAGGTCATTGACAACGGCTGCGGTATACCGGAAGAAGATCTGCCTGGCATTTTCGACAGCTTTTACAGAGCGGACAAGTCCCGTACCGGTGCAAGCGGAAGCGGTATAGGCCTGTTCATTGTGAAACGGATTATTGAGCTTCATGGCTTTGGGATTTCAGCAGTAAGCCAGCCGGGTAAGGGCAGTGAGTTTACGGTTACATTTTATCCTGATGTGTAATGAGGAAGTTATTCGCGACATTGTTAATCTTTGTAAAAATTATACTAAATCTTTAGACTTTCTTAACAATTCTTATAAGATTTTTCACAACCTCCCTGTAAAATGTAAATGAAGCAATTCGCTATCCATAATTTAAAATTTACGGAGGTATTGTAAAATGATTAGTGTAAAAAGCAAAAATCCCTGGAAGTATGCAGTATTTGCAATAGTATTATGTCTGATGGCTTCGGCGGTTATTTATCCCATACTGGCAAATGCAGAACCTGTAAGCTTGATTTCTGCAGATGGCCAGACCGTTAAGCAGCTCAGGACGATAAATGTTACAGGTTCGGCCGATGTAATGGTAGCACCGGATGAAGTAGAAATAACTGTAGGAATTGAAACACGCAATGCAGATTTTAATAAGGCTAAATCCGAAAATGAAGAAAATGCTAAAAAGGTTATTGATTTGACTAAAAAATACGGCATTGAAGCTAAATATGTCCAGTCGGACTATATCCGCACATATCCCAGTTATGAATATCAAAACTATTCAGAAAGAAGCAAGGTTTCGTTTTACAATATTCAGAAAAGGATTATCATCAAGCTCAAGGAGATCGAAAAATTTGAAACACTTGTTTCAGATCTGATGAGCAACGGGACAATTATGGTTCAAAACATCGATTTCCGTACGACTGAGCTGTCAAAATACAGGAACGAGGCACGCAAGCTTGCAATCAACGCAGCCAGGGACAAAGCCAAGCTGCTGACCTCTGAGCTGGAATGCGGTATTGCGAAGCCGATTACAATTAATGAAGAGCAGATAAACAACTGGTCATGGTACGGATCCTGGTGGGGAAGCTCCTGGTATGGATATAACCAGCCGAATGCAGCATCAAATGTTCTGTCCAACTATCAAAGCGTCCAGGATAATTCCGGAGGTATGGGAAATCAGGGGCAGACCGGTGAAACCGTAGCAATCGGGCAAATCAAGATAACCGCCAGAATCAACGTGGTCTTTGAGTTGAACTGATAAATAATACTACAGCGTAAATGTAATGTTTTTGTGCCTTCATTATTATTGCTGTATAATGTATGGTATAAATAGTTTTCAGACAGGAGGATTGCGGAATGAAGTTTATGGGCACTATTCTGACGGCTTTGCTTTTGATGCTTTTGAGCACAGGCTGTACCTCCAGGGCGCCGCAATCCGGTGACACCCTGATCCCGCCTGTATCTTCAGGCAGTTCCGGGAACAGCACCGTAGAACTGAATAACAGTAACAGCTTCAGTAATTTTAATAATGCAAGCAATACAAATTCACTGGTAAAGACTTCGTCAGATATGATTTATACCATGCTTGGCAACGATGATGCTCCTCTTTCCATCTTTGCAGACAACAAGTGTCTCTATCTGCTTCGGAGCTCCGGCACGGTTATTGAGATGTATGACGTGGAGAATGCTTCCCTTATCCGGGAAATAAGCGATGCAGCCTTGATACAGTGTACTGCATTTACAGTTAAAGATTCCAATATATATGCTTTTGATATGAAAACTGGAAAAATCCTGCTTTTTTCTTCCGGAGGGGGATTTCTTTCATCCTATAATGCAGGTCTCCCAGGAGTTAACGTCGAAAAAATAGTAGTTACAAAAAATCGCCGGATTGTAATGAAAATACGTGAAACAGCAAGTGGGAATGCAAAACTTGCTATATTGGACATTGATACCGAAGAGCTAAGAAAGCTTGAGGCATATCAGCTTTTTTCCTCTTCCTCCAGCCAGGCTCCCGATATCAATGATTTCAGTATGACAAGCGAAAGCTCTGCCCTTATTTGTGTGTCATCGGGAAGATTGTGCCTTTTCGATATTGAAGAAGGCATTCCCAGGAAATCATGCATATTTTCTGCTGCGGCAGGTTTTATGGAGTTTGACGGCAATGTTCTGTATTACTCTGCTGATGAACAGATCAGGCTGGTACCGGAGAATACTGCCAATTTTACAAACCTCAGTTCACAGAGGCTTGCCGGCAGAATACTTATCAACAGCGAATTCCCATGGCCGGAGACCATGGAGGAGCTTGAGAAGTGGCAGCTCAACGATTTGAAGATACCTTACGCTGACTCAGGCAGGCATTTTTTCATGGCACAAAACAGTAAATACCTGTTTTTTCTGGATATAATCCCGGAATCATCAAAAGAAAGCGTCGCTGCTGATGCAGGATATGTGGTTTATAGAATAATGAAATAGGGCGTCGATTGCAATGATGTTCATATTTTACATCCTGGTCATTGTGATATACATTTTTAAATCATCCTTTTCGTAATAATATTGTATTGCAATACATGAATCATTAGTAACAAATGCGGCAATATCCGGGATGGATGAGAGGAGTGCAACCAAATGACAGGTGTGGGTATAATCGGCTGTGGAGCAATTTCCAAATTTCACATCAATGCATTCAAAGAAATTGAGGGTGTGGAAATCAAGGCGGTGTCAGATGTAAATGCGGACAATGCAAGAAAAACCGGACAGGAATTGGGTGTGGAGTATTACAGCAATCCTGACGGTTTACTGGCGCGGAATGATATTCAGTTGGTGAGTATATGCACGCCCAGCGGGCTGCACGAAGAAGTTGCGGTAAAAGCCGCAGGGGCCGGGAAGAATATTGTTATTGAAAAGCCGCTGGAGGTGACCCTCCAGAAAATTGACCATATCATTGAGGCGTGCAGGGAAAACGGGGTAAGGCTGGCCTGCATATTCAACGTCAGGTATAAGGAAGGCTATGAATTTTTAAAAAAAGCTATAGAGGCAGGAAGACTCGGAAGGCTCATCAACGCCAATGCGTTTGTAAGGTGGTACCGTGAGCCGGATTATTACCTGAAGTCTGCATGGAGGGGTACCTGGGCTCTTGACGGGGGCGGCGCCCTGATGAACCAAAGCATACATTATATAGACCTCCTCCAATGGCTTGCGGGCAGTGTGGAAAGTATATATGCCTATACGGCGACGCTGCTGCATAAAAGCATACAGACGGAGGACACCGCCGCGGCGGCGTTGAAGTTCAGAAATGGAGCCCTGGGGGTTGTTATGGCAGGCACATCAATCTACCCCGGTTTTACGGCGCAGATCCAGATTACAGGCGAGCGGGGCAGCGTGAGCGTTGACGATGGCATCATTACCACCTGGGCTTTTAAGGACAAGGATGACCTCGACTTGATGGCGGAGCAGTATATGCACAAACAGGCGGACGACAGGAGATCCTCCGATCCCATGGCATTTGACCATTTCTATCATAAGAAGCAGCTACAGCAGGCTGTGGACGCCTTCAGGCTGGGCAAGGACCATGAGATAGACGGGATGGAAGCAAGGAAATCCGTTGAGATCATTCTTGGAATATATAAGTCGGCTGCTAAAAAAAGGGAGATCATTTTGCCATTATAGTTATCCTCAAGCAATTTCAACCCAGGAAGGAGCCTTAGCGGCGACTTTTTGGGTTTGTTCATTTACATGCTGATTTTACATGCAGTTGTGCTGATTTTTCATTTATATGCGATGGGGTATGCAAGTGCTGTATCTTATGTATTGTTCTTCATCATTCTGGCCTTGACGGTATTTCAACTCCGGGCGCAAAAAAATGGGTGCATTATAGTACTTAGGAGTACTGCAAAATACAATCCCAAGCTGATTCTATAATCTTTGCGACAAATGAGAAAGCTAAACACTGATTCTAACACATCGTCTGACGAGAATGGTTAGAATGTGTTAGAATCGTTTTTAATAACGATTGAAACTAATCAGCAATATTTTAGTCTAAATTTTACCGACCGAAATTGGCCCTGAAACCTTGGTGTTTCTAAGGGTTATCTTGCAATCGTTGTGGAATCGTTGTTTAATTACGATTGTAACGATAATATAACGATTGGGAGGATCAGGCATGGCAAAAGCAGTTTGTTATTTTATTAGATAGAATGTGTTAGAATGAGTGAATATAAAAATGTGATTTTTAACACCAAATTATATAAAATAATGTGATTAATAAATAGGCCGTCCTTCGAGGCGGCTTTTTCAGGCTTAATAGGGGTAAACTATGATTTCAATTGACAAAGTATCGTCCTGACAATATACTTAAATTGTATAAGAAAATATCGTTATGACGATACTCTCTGTGAGGAGGAATTCACAATGATCATATATCATGGCTCACCTCAAATCGTAAAGCAACCTGAACTCGGTAAGGGTAAGCCCTATAACGACTACGGGCAGGGCTTTTATTGCACCAAAAGCTTGGATTTGGCCAAGGAATGGGCCTGCCCCACACAAAAGGACGGTTTCGCTAATAAGTACACTTTAAATACCGGGGGGCTTGAATTGCTGAAACTTTCTGATGGCAGCTATCACATTCTGAATTGGTTGGCGCTGTTGCTGAAAAATCGTACATTCGATCTATCCACGGCACTGGCACTACAAGCACGCGAGTATATCATCCAAACATTCATGCCCGATATGGCAAGGAAAGATTTTATTATAGGATATCGGGCCGATGATTCCTATTTCTCCTTTGCGGATGATTTTGTCAGCGGCGCACTCTCCTTGCGTGATTTGGATGAGGCTATGCGTCTTGGGGCTCTTGGAGAGCAAGTGGTATTGATTTCTCCCAAAGCATTTGAACAAATTAGTTTTGAAGGATACGAGGCGGCAAGTTATCAGGAATATCATATCAAGCGGATGAGCAGGGATAACATTGCCCGTCAGGCATATTCCAGTAAGATAAAAGACATTAAGACGCTGAAAGGGGACCTGTTTGTTCTGGATATCCTTAGAGAGGAGATGAAAAACGATGACCCGCGCTTACAAAGAATCCTACCTGAATAAAGCGCAGAAAACGCTTGCGGCGATGATGGTCTATGCAGTTTCCGATCTGAACTACGAA
>Ga0366772_1072_pt1 | contig 16605 bp, 14 predicted proteins | sample BONcelN113001C11_FD_207089 | JGI IMG/M metagenome (GOLD analysis project Ga0366772, IMG submission 207089) | Enriched cells from coal bed in the Powder River Basin, Montana, United States - BONCAT cells N11 rep2 HSBNCT.N11.300.1.C11 ...
AATTGCCGTGGTGGAATATTGGACATAGTTGCCGCTGAATCAGGATTAAGTATGAGGTGCTGACTGCAAAAATACTGTTGACATTATCACGGCTGACCGATATGATAGTGGTAAAGGCAGGTGAAACGCTATGATGATCAACGAACTTATTGAGCAAAAAAATGTTACAAAATATAGTTTGTCCAAAAGCAGCGGCATTCCATATACTACTGTCAACGATATATGCAGTGGCAGAGCGCGGCTTGAAAAATGCTCTGCTGAAACGATATATAAGCTCTCAAAGGAGCTCGGTGTTTCGATGGAGGTCTTGCTTGATCCCTGTTTTGTCAAGCGCAGCAGCTTTGAGCTTTATAAAAGCAGTGTCTGTCACAGGGTCAAGGAATTGGGTGATGTGGACTTTATCATTGAAACTCTGGAAAGAGATGATATTCGCAAATACTATCAGAGGAAATGGTACCCCGAAAGCCTGTATCTGCTTGCCATGCTGGACTACGTCAGCCGTATCAACAGCGTACCACTCTGCACCAAATATGATGATCTGCGCAAGTGCAGGCTGAACGAAACGATTTATCCGGCAAGTGTGCTTACAGCTTCTGCCGTAGCAAGGGATGAGCAGATCAAAGAGCAATCCCATCGGGAAGCGATACCTGAATTTTTGCGATTCAATATCGTAGAAAGCGAGGTGCGAAATGTCATCTGAGAACACAGCGTACATTACCAAAGACAATCTTGACACCTATCTAAAAGAGCTCGCAAAAGAATTCCGCAAGCTGAACGGAACGGCCATGCCTGCAGAAATCATTTTAATTGGTGGGGCCGCAATCCTTGCCAATTACGGTTTCCGCGACATGACCACCGATGTGGATGCCGTCATTCACGCATCTTCCTCAATGAAAGATGCCATCAACCGTGTTGGAGATAAATTCGATCTGCCGAATGGGTGGCTAAATGCGGATTTTATGAATACGGGCTCCTATTCTCCGAAACTCGATGAGTTTTCTGTCTATTACAAGACGTTTTCCAATGTTCTCCAGATACGCACTGTTTCGGCTGAATTTCTGATTGCTATGAAGCTCCGTTCAGGCAGAAAGTATAAGAATGACCTGTCGGATATTATCGGTATTCTGGCCGAACATGTAAAGCGAGGGACGCCGATCACCTTGGACAATATTGATGTCGCGGTAAACAACTTGTACGGCGATTTGGCGGACATTCCTGCCGATTCCAGAGCGTTCATTCAAAATGCGTTTAGGAACGGCAATTATGAGCAGGTTTACGCTTTCATTAGTGAAGAAGAAAAGAAATCCAAGGAAATACTAGTCGGTTTCGAGCAAGGCTATCCCGGCGTTACTACGGAGTCCAATGCAAATGAAATCTTACGAACGCTGAAAGAGAAAAAGAAACCGTCTATGCTCGCAAAGCTCAGAGAAGATCGAAATGAGCCGGATGAGTAAGAAAAGAACCGACCCCTTGATTTCATAATAAAGCCTTGACAATAGTATATACTAAAATATATACTATAAATGAGGTGATTAGAAATGGAAACTGCAAAATTATTTGTTAATGGTCAGAGCCAAGCTGTCAGGCTGCCGAAAGAATACCGTTTTTCGGGTAACGAAGTATATATTAAAAAAGTGGGTAATGCTGTTATGTTGTTTCCAAAAGAGCGTGCATGGGAGACCTTTCTTAACGGACTTAGCAGCTTTACTGATGATTTTTTTACAGACGGACGTAATCAGGGTGTTCAAGCGCCTAGGGAGACGTTATGAAATACATGCTGGATACAAATATTTGTGTGTATCTTATAAAGAAAAAACCAGAAAATGTGCTCATAAATCTCCATTCGAACATAGGCGAAGGTGTTGCCATTTCTGCAATAACTCTTGCAGAACTCATACATGGCGTAGAAGCAAGCGCATATCCGGAGAAAAACGCACTTGCACTAAATCAATTTCTGTCCATTGTGGACATTTTGCCGTTTGATGATGATGCGGCTGCAGAATACGGGAAAATTTGCGCAACATTACGGCGGCAAGGAACTCCGATTGGAGCTATGGACATGTTGATTGCAGCACATGCGAAGGCTAAAGGATTTATTATCGTCACTAATAATGTACGTGAATTTGAGCGAGTTGAGGGCCTTGGGCTTGAAAACTGGGTTAGTGCATGAAAGCCAGTTGATCTCGGTTTTTAGAGAAGGATGGAAGCAAGGATGACAATATTATTACACTTATAACATGTACTCCCATATATGTTGCGTCACATAGACTTATTGTGCATGCAAGGCTGGTCGGCAAGACTCTGAAGGAGCCGTAAATAATGATATAACGCAGGTAGAAAGCAAGGAACTGATCCTTGCTTTTTTTATGCCTTTTTTTGCAGCCAGGGAAGCCAGGCAGCATCGCGAACGGTAAAAATGGAAGGATTCGTTTTTCAAGGTTTTGGAGCATGTATATGGAAATATTGATATTATAGGAACTAAATTGTATTATATAATCATATAGAAAAAGAAAGTGACATATGAAATGATACGCGAGAAGTTTTCAATACTATACAAAGCTGATAATGGAGGGAAGTAATTTATATGATATGGGAAAATATAAGAAAGACTTATCCAGAGCAGTGGGTACTGATAGAAGCCATAGACGCCAAGACAGAAGGAGATAAAAGGATAGTTGAAAACATGGATGTCATTGCTAGTTTTGCAGATGATGGTGATGGTGCTTTCCAAAAATATATTGAACTGCACAAGGTTCATAAGGAAAGGGAGTACTATATTTATCATACTTCAAACAAGGTATTAAATATAGGAGTTAAAAAGTGGCTGGGGGTGAGGCTATAATGGTAAACATCAATTTTAAAGATGGCTTAATTTATGTAGATGCAACCCTGGTACATGGGAAAAGTAGTATTACAATTAAAAAAGCTTTGGTGGATACCGGTTCAGCCGCAACAGTAATTTCAAGAGATATCGCCCATGAACTTGGATTAAGACCGGAGCCTACACTTGAAACAAAAACGGCAGGTGGAACTAATGCCAAGGTTGATAGAATTATGGACAGTGAACAATACGTAGCTACCCAACTCCACAAGGAGGAAAGGGGTAACTGTCCTCTTGATTTCCAGCTTTACCTGTAAGATACGAAATGATATAATGGCTATAAATGGATAAAACAGTCAGGTGAAGGAAATGAAAAGACGTTTTAATGTAACAGGTTTATGTGTCCCTGAAATGCATTATATGGTAGATATATCGGGTAAAATAAAAAAATCGAGAAATGGTTGAGTACGGTTCATATTTTACCATCAACCAGCCAAGACAATATGGTAAGACTACGGCATTATACTCCCTTGCAATAAAACTTAGAGAAAGGCATTAACCAGCTATGTGAGTATCTTGACATTCATGGACATGATACCGGCTACCTACTGGTTTTCAATTTCAACAGCAACAAAGAGCTCAAAGCCGAGTGGATTAATGCAGGTGCAAAAAAGATTTTCGAGGTTATGGTTTAAAAAGAAGCGATGAAGAAGCAAGAATTGAAATTGAAAAGGTGTCAAATGGAATTAAAATACCTCAAATAAGGATATTGCAAAAAAGAACGCGATAATATAATCAGAAGAACCGTCCCCTTGATTTTCTTGATTTTTGTTTAGGGCCAGCTATCTGTGGTATGTATACAGCATAATAAAAGAATTTAAGCTAAGAGGTAAGAGAGATGTTGAATAATTTTACAAATATGAAAAGGCAAACCGGTTGAAAAGCCGGGACGCAAAGCCAGGAGTCTAAAACGATGATGATATGATCGTCCGGCCGCCATATAAAGCTATGGTGGTTTTTTATTGGAAATATACTTTGCAACTGGGAGTTGTTACATAATAGCGGAATAGAGATAGAATATATTTATTAGAGAAATGAGGGTGTTCAAAATGACAAAACAAAGAGGTAGAAAAGCATTATTTACCATGTTCCTGACATTTGCAATGCTGGTTACATTATTTTCATCCGGAAGCTTTACAATAGCAGAGAATTACAACGGATACAATTACTATCCGGGAAATGACCAGGGGGCAAATATTGATCCAGGTTTGGCACTAATTATCAGCGGATTGTCCGGTGTAAAATTTGATCAGTATGGCAATCCGGAAGGAGGAGGTCCCGCTAACGGGATCACGGTTACAATAAATGGCGATTTTGAGTTTGACTGGGTATCTGCAAATCATTCTATCCTTTACATATTTGTAAAGGCAGGTAGCGGAGGCATCTTATTCAGTTATGGTGGTGCTTCTTCAGACACAGGTGTATCAATTGAATTGCCGCAAAACTGGAATAACAATGAAAATGACTACCATGCAATTAGTCATATCAGCTTCTACTATGACCCGGATAGTTTGACGCCAACACCGACAGCAACTGCGACGCCAACACCGGAAGCAACTGCGACGCCAACTCCGGAAGCAACACCAACGTCTACGCCGGAAGAAACACCTGCTTCAACGCCGGAGGCAACTTCTTTACCGACACCAACACTGACGGTAGTAGTAACACCTACTCCTGAAGCTATACTGGAAAGTACTCCAGAGCCGATAGCTGAAGGTGCAGCTGAGACTCCGGTGCCGGAAATGCAAATTGCTGATGAACCGATTCCTGAGGCACCTGTAGAACTGCCTAAGACCGATGGTTTACCTTCTACAGCTTTATATGGACTTGGTGGGTTGATTACGGCAGCAGGTCTGTTATTAAAACGAAAATTGAGATAACATAAAAGAAGTAAATGCAGAAAAATGTTGATTACTCTGTTAGCTGAAAGTAAATAATGGCTTGAGTGTTCAACCATAAGATTTTAATAAAAAAAGCAAGGCTTTAAAACCTTGCTTTTTTTATACCCATTTGAAGCTAAGAAAGCCAGGCAGCATCTCGAACGATAAAAATTGAGGGGTTCATTTTTCAAGGTTTGGGAAGATGCATTTGGAAATGTATTATTTTTATGGAAAGTAGTGTTCAAGAGGCTGCTATCTATTGTATCTATACAGCATAATAAAGAATTTAAGCTATGAGAAAAAAACAGGAAATGTGCTCATAAATCTCCATAAAAATTAGTATTATACTTCCACAGTAGCCGGTAAGTACCCATTCTGTTCCAGGCTTAATATTTGTTCGAGTATCCTGTTTGCACCGTCAAATTCGGAATAGATAACAGGTGTGCCGTTTATCTCTTTCTTTATCCTCCACATGTTGTCATGGGATATATGGGAAGTAATAACAACTATAATATCCATTTCTTTGAGTTCCGAATTTATCCTGGCCCATGGTTCAAAGCCTTCCAACACTTCGGTTTTATATCCATACTTTAAAAGGCTCAGCTTATAGGAGTTTGCATAGGAATTGTTCCCCAATATCAACACCTTTTTTGTAACCTCGATTTTAGCATACCTGCTTGTTTTCCTGTATGTGCGGATGTTGGTGACTTTCCTTTTTACGGTATCATTTTCAAAACCTTCCCCGTTATCCTCTATACCGCAAAAGTTGTTATTCTCGTCAACGTATGCGACTTGCCCGGAATGCAGGTATTCGGGAGCATCTTTGATAATCACCTTTTCGCCTGTCAGTTTACAAAGGAATGCTAGACCGTCTTTGATTTCCACTGTACCATATTCAAAATTATTATAATAAGACGATAGGGTATAAAATTTGCTGGAATTAAATGCAGTTACCACCTTATCATCCTGGAGGCAAACCACCTGACCTTCTCTAATAGTTGTATTGCCTGTATAAATATGTTTGCAGAAATCCTTCCCTGTTTCAATATCCCTTAAAATCGCAGTATCCTGGAGTATTTTTAATACGAATACCATTTGGTGTCCTTTTGCCTTCGCAGATGCCATGAAACTATCGGCATTGTGCCTGACAGACTTGTAAAAGCGAATAAACCTGTTTTGAGAATCAACGGAAACAATGTTTTTGTCTCTCAGTTGTACACTTGCAGGGATATTATCCAGCTTCTGCAATATACTGTCGCCCTTTTCAATATATATTCCCTTTTCATTTATACATACAACAGCAAAACTGCTAACGGATTGATTTGACTCATTGTCGCCTATTCCGTATGGAAAGACGTATTTGAAGCGGCCATACTCGTCAACGAGAACAAATTGACCCTGCGCCAGGTATACTGCCGCCGGTATGTCTGTTATTTCCTCTGTTTCCTTATTGGGAAATACTGCATAATGCTTGCTGTTTTCGATATTACAGCAGCCGATTCTTGATATTGTACTTATTGGCCTGTTCTGCTTAACTCCTTCGTCCTGTTCGCATCTTGCAGCGTCGGCATTATTACAGATCTCTCGGGCCCTGGGTATCTCTTTGCTTTCTCTTATATCCAACTCATTAAAGGCTTCAAACAATAGCAGATTGTCGGAATATTTTCTATACCGGATCAATTCGATATTCCTGTTTATTTGGGAAACAATGTATTTATCATACCTGGAAAAACTGCCGGAAATGCACAAAAGCTTCGCATTAGTCCAATTAATTTTTTCTATGTAATTTCCGGGAAAGGCTTTTAAAACCAATTCATTAAAAGCTGTCCTGTGCTGAATAATCCAATCAAGGCAAAATACGCCTTTGGTAATAATATTTTCATTCGCTGATTTTTGAAACAATAAAATTACAGGTGAGCAGTCGTCGTCCAGCGCAAGCATGTCTATTTCAACGTCCCTGTCCATTTGATATTTCACTGTTAACAGCCTTATATTAAAGAATAATTTCGTTTGCTTCCTGATAGCATCAATAATAGTGTTATCAGGACACAAAAAGGAATTCTCCGTGATTTCCGTTAAGCTTTTCAAGTCAAAAAGCCTGATATCCTGCATTTTATTTTGTACCTCCATAATATGTATTTTATTCCACTTATTATACTACAAATTTATGGCGAATACCATATACAATTAAGTGATGAAGATGCAAGAATTGTAATTAAAAAGGTGTCAAATGGAATTAAAATACCTCAAATAAGGACATTGCCAAAAAAAGAACGCGATAATATATTGAAATCAGTCAAGAGTATTGAGGGAATAACTCAAAGACAAGCTGCAAGGCTACTGGGAATTTTACAGTACATGGTATTTCAAGTATAGCCAATCAAAAGAACCGTCCCCTTGATTTGAAGAACCGTCCCCTTGATTTTTGATTTGTTTGATTTGAAGCATTTCTGATAACAGGTATGAATATTATTTAAAGAAAAGTTAAGATTGGAGGTAATTATTATGACGGGTAGAAAGGTTAAAAAGCTGAAGTATCTTCTAATGGCAGCATTGATGATCTTCACAGTTCTACCTTTTGGAGCTGCATTTGCAAACGGCGAGCAGGGTGTGGCGGGGACTCAGGTCATGTGCCCTGATGATTTACATGTTGCATGTGCTGTGTACACCATTACAGCAGATGCGGACACTCCTGAAATGGGAGGGGTATATATCGGAGGATGGTGCGGCTCCCATACGGAATTTAAGGGATCGGACAGTGAAAGCTACGGTTTCATAGACTTTGGTGACAAAGTCAAAGTTTATGCCCAGGCAAAGGCAGGCTATCATTTCCTTGAATGGCATTACCAGCAGGAGACATACTGCGAAAACAAAAATGTATACGGTGATCCGGGAGAGAAGGATGGGGTAGAATACATTCCCATTACTCTTGCCGGCTGTGAAAAGATAAAGCATGTTACTGCTGTATTTGCAGAGGATGAGGTAGCAACACCAACTCCAACGTCGACACCTACAGAAGCTCCAACACCAACGCCAACACCAACTCCCACAGAAGGTCCAACACCTACACCAACACCAACAGAGGCTCCAACTGAGGGTCCAACGCCTACACCAACACCAACTCCCACAGAGGGTCCAACGCCTACGCCAATGCCTACGGAGGCTCCTACTGAGACTCCTACGCCTACGCTAACTCCAACGGAGGCTCCAACTGAGACACCAACACCAACACCTACTTCGTCACCTGCAGAAGAGCCTACAGCACCGCCGAATACAGCTGATCCAGATGAAACTTCAACACCTGTACCGGCATCAGAATCGACTCCAGTGCCAACACAGGAGCCAACGCCTGTAGTTACTCCGTCACCTGAAGTTCGTGCAATTATTATAGAATCACCGGTGCCGGAAATAATGGCCGAGGAGTCTGCACCTGTTGCTCCTGCTTCATTGCCCAAAACCGGAGGTGTTCCTTCTGCAGTGTTTTATGGGTTAGGCGGATTGATTTGCACAGCAGGAGTGTTGATCAGAAAGAAACTCAAGTAAGATTGCCCTGTTATACTCATTATAATCATTAAAAAGGCCAGGGGTGTGCAAATGCTCCTGGTTTTTTAAAAAAAACTTTTTAAAAAACTGTTGATTTTTGTTAAATTATCTGCTATCATTAAAGTATATTTGAATACGAAACATCGTTAAGCAGCTTTTCAACGATAAACGGCAAACCTGTCGAAAGACAGAGACGCAAAGCTAAAGGGCCTGTAAAATGGCAGCCAGCTACCGAAAGGAGAGTTTTTATTTTGCGCAGGTTTTTACTTTCGCTAGTTATTGGAGCAGTTTTCCTGTTCAATACCTTGAGTGTTACTGCCGAAGGCTTGAACACAAAGGCGGCATTCGATACATCGGCATTGAATACCGGTGTTATAGGAATAAGCTATAATTCGGATGTAGAAAAGATCAAGGTAATGGTAGAAAAAAGCGGCAAGAGATACACATATAATCTGAATAATGATGGAATTGAAGAGAGCTTTTCCCTTCAAATGGGAAATGGTGAGTACAAGGTAAGCGTACTTGAAAATATTGGCGGCGATAAATACAAATACATATCTTCTGAGAATGTGACTTTGAACCTTTCAGATGCAAACGAGGTATATCTCACTTCTGTCCAGAACATTAACTGGGATAATGAGAATACGGCAATCAAAAAGGCTCAGGAGCTTGTAAAAGGTCTTACAAACGACCAGGACAGGATTAAAGCTATATATGATTACATAGTTGGCAATTTCAGTTATGATTATGCAAAGCTGAATAATTTAAAAAGTGATTATTTGCCCGACATAGACTTGACAGTAAATTCAAATACAGGCATATGCTATGATTATGCATCAACCTTTGCCGCAATGCTTAGGAGTCTCGATATACCGGCCAAGCTGGTAAAGGGCTACGCAACCAATGTAGACGGATATCATGCCTGGAATGAAGTATATAATGAAGATACTAAAAGCTGGATGGTTATTGACACTACATATGATTCACAAATGAGAGCTGCTAAAATAAAATACAATATGGAAAAGAAGGATGGGCAATACACAAAGGTTAACGAATATTAATAATAGACCCCCCATGAAAAGTAACTGTTTGCGCTAACAAACGGTTACTTTTTTGTTTGTGGCATTGCTTTAGCAATCGCCAAAAGTTTCAGGGGCTCGATGCCCCTGAAACCTTTATTGTTGGGAATCAAGCGGACGGACGCGCAATGCGCGCCCGATCATTTATAACGGGGGGCAGTTGTACCCTTATGACTATTGATTTTATCCTCATTTTTGTTATAATTTTCTTTGAGGGAGAACAAAAATGGCATATAATTCGACAAATCCTTTAATTGTCCAGGGAGACAAAACGGTGCTTCTTGAGGTTAATAATGCACTTTACGAAGAAGTAAGGGATGAGATATCCGGGTTTGCAGAGCTTGAGAAAAGTCCCGAGTATATCCATACATACAGAATTTCGCCGCTTTCACTCTGGAATGCGGCATCAAGCGGTTTGAGGGCTGAATATATCATTGGAATACTGGAGAGATACGGCAAGTTTGATTTGCCTCAGAATGTCCGGGCGGATATAGAGGACAACGTCAAAAGGTTTGGCAAAATCAGGCTTGAACGGCATGACGGAGAGCTTATGCTTGTATCTGAGGATAGATATCTGATTGCCGAAATAGCAGCCAATAAGAAAGTCGCCCCATATATCAAAGACAATACAAATCCATTCAGGCTCACCATTGATAAGGGCTCCCGCGGACATATCAAACACCTGCTGATTAAACTGGGGTTCCCTGTGGAGGATCTGGCAGGATATGCGGAGGGGGCGCATTTTGACCTTGCATTGAGGCATACTGACTGTAAAGGGAATAAATTGCACCTTAGAGACTACCAGATAGAAGCTGCGGATGTCTTTTACGCAGGTGGTTCCGACAAAGGAGGATGCGGCGTCATAGTACTGCCCTGCGGAGCAGGCAAGACCTTTGTAGGAATGGCTGTGATGGACAGGCTTAAGTCCGAGACTCTTATATTGACTACCAATATAACTGCCCTCAGACAATGGAAAAGCGAACTGATAGACAAGACGACAGTCCCTGAGGACTGTATTGGTGAATATAGCGGAGAAATAAAAGAAATAAAGCCCATTACCATATCAACCTATCAGATTTTAACACACAGAAATGATAAAGCAGGCGACTTTCCCCATCTTGATATATTCAACAGGAAGGATTGGGGGATAATCATATATGACGAAGTCCATTTGCTTCCTGCCCCTGTATTTAGAAAAACGGCGGAAATACAGGCAAAGAGAAGGCTTGGTTTGACGGCTACTCTTGTAAGAGAGGACGGAATGGAGGAGGATGTCTTCAGTTTGATTGGTCCCAAAAAATATGATATGCCGTGGAAAACCCTGGAGAAGAAAGGCTGGATTGCCAGCGCCTGCTGCACAGAGGTAAGGGTAGCGATGCCGGAAAGCCTCAGGATGCAGTACTCTATAAGTGAAAGCAGGCAGAAGTTCAGAATTGCATCTGAAAATTCTGAAAAAATTCCCATAATCCGTAAATTACTTGAAAGACATGTGTCAGATAATGTTTTGATTATCGGTCAATATATTGAGCAGTTGAATATAATTGCAGAAGAAATCAAAGCTCCCATTATAACCGGCAAAACTTCAAATGATGAAAGAATAAAGCTGTATGGGGAATTTAAAAGAGGCCTCATTAAGGTTCTGATTGTGTCTAAGGTAGCAAATTTTGCAATCGACCTGCCCGACGCCAATGTAGCTATACAAATATCAGGAACCTTTGGCTCAAGACAAGAGGAAGCACAGCGGCTTGGAAGGATATTGAGGCCAAAGTCGGGAGGAAACCGTGCCTTTTTTTACAGTGTGGTAACAGCGGAAAGCAAGGAACAGGAATTTGCTGCAAACAGGCAGTTGTTCCTTACTGAGCAGGGATACAGGTATTACATTATAAACTCGGATTGTATTGAGCAATATTTTAAGGGGGAGCTGTGAGATGAATTCTGTACGTGAATATTTAAATTTACTGCCAACTCAGGGATATTCGGGAACCTTGCCTCGTCTGGGAAGGATAGCAGGCATCAGGCCTTTTCCTACCAGAAAGATGGACATGGTGGACGCTCTGGAGAAATATTATTCCAACGAAGCAAATATTGTTGGAATATTAAATAAAATAAGTCCATATGAAAAAGAACTGCTGGAGGAGCGCATCAGGAGCGCCGGACCACTGGATGAAGATGAAATCAAGGAAATTATAGAAAAGCATAAGGTTAAATTGCCACAGTCACGTAATTCATTTTTTAAGCTGCATGATGATTATTCTGCGACCAGGTTTGTGGAGCTGTTTGATGAGTATTCCGCGGCCAGGCTGCTTTTTATTTCAGGCACCACCATACCGGAAATTCTGCTGGCTATTCTGAGAAAGCATGTAAAACCCTTTGATATCAAGTATACGGCACTGGAAAAGATCAGCGACACTGAAGGGATAATCGGCGAAATTGCGCTGAGGGAAGGCTTCAAGGATGATTTTGTCAGATTGCTAAGGCTTATTAATACTACTAAGCTAACAACTACCAAAGGAAGCAGCATGCTTACCAAAACAGCTGCATTAAAGATTGACAATATCCTTGGAACCAGGGAATTGGTAGCTATGGAGGAAGGAAAAATAGAAGATATCAAGAACTTCAAGCAGACAACAAGGATATTCGGAATGTATGCACTGCTAATTACGGGACGGATTATCAGTGAAAAAGACGGTGCAATAGTGCTGACATCACAGGTAGATAATTTTCTAAGGCTGAAACCTGTTGAAATGTGCAGCACACTTCTGAAGGCATATATTGATTCGGCATTCATCTATGAGCTGGATAGAATAAGGGAAATAAAGATAAAGACCCGGTATCATCCTGTATTTAAGAAATGCCGTGAAACAATTCTAAAGCATTTGCGAAGATGTCCGGTTGATAAATGGGTCAAAATAGAAGAGTTACTCAAAAACATTAACAAGACCGACAGGTATTTCCTTGTGAATCTGGTGGGCGAGATAACATCATACAGTGAATATGACAGTTATTATTATGGAAGGCAGGAAGGCTGGCATGAAATTGAGGGCAGGTTTATAGAAGTAGTGCTTCTTGAATATCTGAATACGATGGGGATTATTGATGCTGCCGTCTGCAGCGATTTTCACAGCAGTGACTATGGAGACCGCGTAACGGAGTATCTCTCATTGAAGTATTTTAAACTGACGCCCATGGGTGCTTATGTAATCGGAGCAGTAGATAAATATGTGCCGGTGAGGGAGGAAGAAGACGCCGGGTTTGTCGTACAGCCCAACTATGATATTGTCGTTGCAGAAGGCAGATTGAAGCAGGTGCACAACCTGTTTTTTGACCGGTTTGCCGAAAAGGTCGCAGATGATGTTGCAAGTATTTACAAATTGACGTTCAAATCCATTGTTAATGCTCTCGACAATGGAATTACAGCGGGTGAGATAATAGAATACCTGACAAAACACAGCAGTAATCCTTTGCCGGATAACGTTCAAAAAACACTGGATGAATGGGATAGGGAGAGTAAAAGAATAAGGATCAGAAAGGTCACAATCATTGAGACGGATGACAAATACCTTATGGAGGAGCTTAAAAGCAGCAAATCTATCAGGAATTATATTAATAAGGAATTGTCATATGCTGCCGAAATAGATGAAAAGAACAGTATGAAGGCCAAACGCGAGATAGAAAAGAAGAACCGCTTTTGCATCATAGAGTAGCTCCGATGATCCCGCGATGAATCAAAAAAGAACTTTCCCTTTTTGGCTTCTTTTGGTTTTTAAAAAAATGGACAAAAACTCGGAGATATATGTTATAATGGTGTCTATAAGCTGATTACAGTATTAATTTCATAGTGATGGTTAATTTTTAGAAATTACCGGTGGATCCAGGATTCATACGGTATAAAATGCAAGTATATTTTTTGCTAAGCTTGAGGGGGATTGTTAATGTTCGGACTGCCCGCATATCAAAGGGTTCTAATTTACATTTCATCTGAAAATGAAGGATTGCTTTCGCTATCCGCTCTCAATTGCTGCAAATCTATACTAAAATGTTGTGCCCAAACTTCACCCGTTTGGGTTATTTGTGTTTTCCTGATTTTATAATACTATTATACAGAGGATGAATATGTACAATCAAAACAAGAAAAAACTTGGTGAATTGCTAATAGATGCGGGGGTTATTACCAGGGAGCAGCTTGATAATTTGCTGGCAATCCAGAAAAACTCCAACAAAAAGCTTGGTGAAATAATAATTGCCGAGAATATTGTGGATGAGCAGCAAATTGTTGATATACTGGAATTTCAGCTCAGGATTCCCCGGATAGATTTTGATGATATCACTATTAACACCGAGGTACCCAGGCTCATCAGTGAAAATATTGCAAGAAAGCATGTCCTGATACCTGTTGTGCGTGATGGTGATTCAATAACTGTTGTTATGGCAGATCCGCTGGATCTGTTTGCTATCGATGACGTCAAGGTGTCCACTTCTCTTGATGTTAAACCTGCTATTGCAACTAAGAGCAGCATACTGACAGCCATAGAGAAGTATTACGGTAAAGAGAGCGCTGAAAAGGCTGTTGAGGATTTTAAAAAGCAATATAATTTTGACCAGATAACAGAAGTTGAGAATGATCTGAGTGATATAAACAATGCACCTGTTGTTAGACTTGTAAATTCGGTCATTCAGCACGCTATGAAGGTAAAGGCAAGCGATATTCATATTGAACCCCTGGAAAACAGCCTAAGGATACGCTTCCGCATAGACGGAGATCTGCAGGAGATAATGAAATCCTCCAAGACAGCACATAATGCAGTTGTCACCAGGATAAAGATAATGGGCAGGATGGACATTGCTGAAAAGAGAGTGCCACAGGATGGCAGGATGGAAACGACAATAGACGGCAAGGACATAGACCTCAGGCTTTCAGTATTGCCGACGGTTTATGGCGAGAAAGTGGTAATAAGGCTTTTGGGCCGCAGCGACATGATGCTGTCGAAATCCCAGCTGGGCTTTAATAATGACAATATTGACCTGTTTGACAGGATAATTAAAAGCCCCAACGGCATAATACTGGTAACAGGCCCCACAGGAAGCGGAAAGACAACTACCTTGTATGCCGTACTGCGGGAATTGAATAAAATCCACAGAAACATAATAACAGTGGAAGACCCTGTGGAATATAGGCTTGAAGGCATAAACCAGGTGCAGGTTAATTTAAAGGCCGGGCTTACCTTTGCCAATGGTCTGAGGTCAATATTGAGACAGGACCCCGACATAATTATGATCGGTGAGATAAGAGACGTAGAGACGGCCCAGATAGCTGTTAGAGCGGCTATAACAGGTCATCTTGTGCTCAGCACCATACATACCAACGACTGTGCTTCTACTGTATCGAGGCTTGTAGATATGGGAGTAGAGCCCTATCTTGTATCTTCTTCGGTGGTGGGAATAATATCACAAAGGCTGGTAAGAAAGATATGCAATAACTGTAAGAAATCGTACAAGCCTGATTTGGCAGAGCTTTCGCTGCTGAAGCTGAGGGACAGCCAGCCGCTTCACAAGGGGACAGGCTGCAGCGCCTGCAATGGCACAGGATACAAAGGCAGGACTGCAATTCATGAGGTTATGTTAGTAGGCAAGGATATAAGGGAATTAATAGATAGACGTGCAACTATCGATCAGCTCAGACATATGGCGTCCAAGAACGGGACGATAACTTTGAGGGACAGCTGCACCAGACTTGTGCTCAGTGGTGTGACAACGATGGAAGAGCTGGTAAGGATGACCTATAGTTTGGATTAAAATACTGCGAAGCAGCATTGTATGTCATTGCAAGCGGAATGAAATGAACACGGCAATCTCACCATATTGTCATTGCGAGTGTAGCGCGGAAATCTCACCCATTGTGTCATTGTGAGCGCAGCGTGGCAATCTCTGAAAGTAATTTACTGCAAGGAGGCAAAGAATTGAACATACTGGAAATACTAACAAAAGCTGTTGAAATGAAGGCTTCAGACCTACACATCACAGTAGCGCTTCCTCCTATGATGAGGATAACAGGCGACTTGAAACCTTATGGAGAAAAGCGTTTGACTCCGGAGGACACCGAGCAGATAGCAAAACAGGTTTTAAATGAGAAACAGCTTGGTATACTTGAAAATGCCGGAGAGGTGGACCTTTCCCTGGTAATACCTAATGTAAGCAGATTCAGGGTGAATGTGTACAAGCAGCGTGGGAGCCTGTGTATCGCCTTCAGGGTAATATGGATAAGGATACCTACCATTGATGAGCTTGGCTTTCCCGATGTATTAAAGGATATGTCGATGAAACCCAGAGGCCTGATACTTGTCACAGGGCCTACGGGAAGCGGCAAGTCGACAACCCTGGCTGCAATGGTCAACCATGTGAACCAGAACCGCAACTGTCATATATTGACCCTTGAAGAGCCTATTGAATACCTGCATAAGCACGGGAAAAGCATGATAAACCAGAGGGAGATCGGCAGCGATTCCGGGAGCTTTGCCAGCGGTCTTAGATCAGCCCTTCGTGAAGACCCTGACGTAATCATGGTGGGTGAAATGCGTGACCTTGAAACCATAGCTACTGCCATAACTGCAGCTGAAACCGGACATTTGGTATTGTCAACATTACATACCATTGGATCGGCACAAACCATAGACAGAATCATAGATGTATTCCCACCTCACCAGCAGCAGCAAATACGTATACAGCTGGCAGGAGTACTGGAAGGCGTCATATCCCAGCAGCTTTTACCAACTGCAGACAACAGGGGAATGGTGGCGGTTATGGAGATAATGGTAACTAACAATGCCATAAGCAATCAAATCCGCGAAGGCAAGACACATCAGATACAGACGGTAATGCAGACCAACAGCAAGCTGGGTATGAAGACAATGGACTTTGCGTTGAGTGAGCTGGTAAGAAAAGGCAGGATAACAAGGGATGAGGCCGCCATGCGCTGTGTTGATCCCGAAATGCTAAGGCGCCATCTGCTGCAGACCGGCAGTCTGTAAAGTACAAATAATAAAATATAGTGAGGTACAGTGTATGCCTTTATACAAGTATAATGCGGTAAACAGCAAGGGTGAAGCCTTAGAAGGCACTTACACGGCGGGCCATAGAAGCTACACCTTCGGCAAATTCTTCAACCGGTTGGATGAGCTGGTAGAAGGCGACGAGATTGTAATCACGACAAAAAAGGAAGACCTGA
>Ga0366772_1069_pt1 | contig 15707 bp, 20 predicted proteins | sample BONcelN113001C11_FD_207089 | JGI IMG/M metagenome (GOLD analysis project Ga0366772, IMG submission 207089) | Enriched cells from coal bed in the Powder River Basin, Montana, United States - BONCAT cells N11 rep2 HSBNCT.N11.300.1.C11 ...
CCAATGCGGTATTGGACGGCACCGATGCGGTGATGACTTCAGCTGAAACCGCATCCGGCAAATACCCGGTGGAGACGGTGGAGGCGATGGCGGCGATCTGCCTGGAAGCGGAAAAATCCGATATTTACAAGCTCGATGCGGATTTCCTGAACGTGCAATTTAGCCGGATCGACCAATCGATCGCCTATGGCGCGCTGTTTACCGCGCACCATCTGGGCGCCAGCGCAATTGCCGCGCTGACCGAATCCGGTTCGACTGCGCTCTGGATGAGCCGCCACAATATCGACATGCCGATCATGGCGCTGACGCCGAGCGTGGTCACGCAGCGCAAGGTTGCGTTATATCGCAATGTACGGGCACTGAGTCTGGCAAAATCGGACGATAGCAAGAGTGCGCTGCAAGCAGCCGAAGACCTGCTGGTTGCCAACGGCATTGTGCAAAAGGGAGACACCCTGGTAATGAGCTGGGGCGAACCGATGGGGCAGGTGGGCGGCACCAATGCGCTGAAAATCGTCAAGGTCGGCGAATATTAATTTTTTGTTTTTTTGGGAGTATTGCCATGTCACTCGTATCAATGCGTCAACTGCTGGACCATGCAGCAGAAAACGGCTACGGCTTGCCGGCCTTTAACGTCAACAATCTGGAACAGGTCACCGCCATCATGATGGCCGCCGATGAAACCGGTTCGCCGGTGATCATGCAAGCCTCCGCCGGCGCGCGCAAATACGCGGGCGAAGCTTTCCTGCGCCACTTGATTTCGGCTGCGGTCGAAGCCTATCCGCACATTCCGGTCGTTATGCATCAGGATCACGGACAGAGTCCGGCGGTCTGCATGGCGGCAATCAAATCCGGCTTTACGTCGGTGATGATGGACGGTTCCTTGATGGAAGACGGCAAGAGCGTCGCCAGCTATGAATACAACATGGAAGTGTCGCGTGAAGTGGTCAAATTCTCGCACTCGATCGGCGTCACGGTCGAAGCCGAACTGGGTGTGCTCGGTTCGCTCGAAACCATGATGGGCGACAAGGAAGACGGTCACGGCGCCGACGGCAAGATGACCCGTGAGCAATTGCTCACCGATGTCGCGCAAGCTGCCGACTTCGTCGCCCGCACTCAGTGCGACGCACTGGCGATCGCCATCGGCACTTCGCACGGCGCGTACAAGTTTTCGCGCAAGCCGACCGGCGACATCCTGGCGATCGACCGCATCAAGGAAATTCACATGCGGATCCCGAACACCCATCTGGTGATGCATGGTTCGTCTTCGGTGCCGCAGGAATTGCTGGCCGAGATCCGCGAATTCGGCGGCGACATGAAGGAAACTTACGGCGTGCCGGTCGAGGAAATCCAGGAAGGCATCAAGCACGGCGTGCGCAAGATCAACATCGATACCGACATCCGGCTGGCGATGACCGGCGCAATCCGTCGCTACCTGTTCGAGAACCCGTCCAAATTCGATCCGCGCGATTATCTGAAGCCGGCCCGCGAAGCCGCGATGAAAGTCTGCAAAGCGCGTTTCCTGGCATTCGGATGCGAAGGCCAGGCAGCAAAGATCAAGCCGATATCGCTGGAAAAAATGGCGGAGCGGTACAAGAAAGGCGAGCTTTCGCAAATCGTGAAATAATTCGGCATTGACGTGGAAGGCACTGGAAATATCGGTGCCTTTCTTTATTGTAGGACTAACGCAAAGCCGCCCCAGCAGCGTTGCAACTCCTCGCCGTGCTATGCGCACTGTCTTCGTCGTTGCGCCTTGCTGGAGCAATTTTGCGTAAATCCTAGTGCTGATGTGCTTTATGGTGAATGAAAATGACTGAAAAAACACTGGTTGGTATTGTCATGGGTTCCACTTCCGATTGGGACGTGATGAAGGAAGCGGCGCAAGTCTGCAAGGATTTCGGCATCAGTTACGAGGCGCGTGCATTGTCCGCGCACCGCACGCCGACTGAAGTGGAAGAATGGGTTGCCGACATGGAAACACGCGGTTGCCAGGCTTTCATCGCCGGTGCCGGCGGCGCCGCGCATCTGGCCGGCGTGGTTGCATCGAAAACCATCCTGCCGATTTTTGCCGTACCGATTCCGTCGAAATACATGAAAGGCCTGGATTCGCTGCTGGCGACCGTGCAAATGCCCAAGGGTATTCCGGTAGCGACGCTGGCGATCGGCGAAGCCGGTGCCGGCAATGCCGGCCTGGCGGTGGTCGCGATGCTGGCGCTGCACGATGCCGAGCTGAAATCCAAGCTGATCGCATTCCGCGCAGCGCAGGCGGAAAAAGTACGCAATGCCAAATTGCCTGAATTGAACTGATTACAGATCCGGAACGAATAAAGTCAGAACCGGATCCCCTCATCCCAACCCTCTCCCGCAGGGAGAGGGTGAGAACGGAGCACGATGAAATCAACCCTTCATCGTGCCGAATCAATAAGGAAGCATCATGCCCGGCCTGTTAGAAACAAACATCCAATCCCTGCCTTTCCTGCATCGCGGCAAAGTGCGCGACATTTACGCGGTCGGCGACGACAAACTGCTGGTGATTCAGACTGACCGCCTGTCGGCGTTCGACGTGATTCTCGACGATCCGATCCCGAACAAGGGCAAGGTCCTGACCGCGATGTCGGATTTCTGGTTCAAGAAATTCGGCCATCTGATGCCGAACCACGAAACCGGCATCGATCCGGCATCCGTGGTGACGCCGGAAGAGCGCGAACAAGTCGAAGGCCGCGCGATCGTCGTCAAGAAATTCAAGCCGCTGGCGATCGAAGCAATCGTGCGCGGCTACATCATCGGTTCCGGCTGGAAGGATTACCAGAAGACCGGCGCGATCTGCGGCATTCAGTTGCCGGCCGGCCTGAAGGAAGCGCAAAAATTGCCGGAAACGATTTTCACGCCATCGACCAAAGCGCCGATGGGTTCGCACGACGAAAACATTTCGTATGCAGAGGCAGAGAAAATCGTCGGTGCCGACATCGCCCGCCAGGTGCGCGACGCGGCTATCAATCTGTATACGCAAGCGGCCGAATATGCAGCGACCAAGGGCATTATCATCGCCGACACCAAGTTCGAATTCGGTCTGGACGAGCACGGCACGGTGCACCTGATAGATGAAATCCTGACGCCGGATTCGTCGCGCTTCTGGCCGGCTGCCAGCTATCAAGTCGGGATGTCGCCACCATCATTCGACAAGCAGTTCGTGCGCGACTGGCTGGAAACGCAGCCGTGGGACAAAAAAGCGCCGGCACCGCGCCTGCCCGCCGAAGTGGCTGCAAAAACCGGCGAAAAATACGCGGAAGCCTTGCGTTTGCTGACTGCCTGATTTATTTTTATAGGGGGTATAGGTAATTTTAACCCTCTTCCCGCTTGCATATAAAGGGCATCAAAAAATACCAATTTGAGTATATTTTGATGCCCTGAATTTTTTGACACTGAATGATTTGCCAATGAGCGTTTTTTCCACCAATATCCGCCAGGCCGCTGCGATTCTCGAATCCGGCGGCCTGGTTGCTTTTCCGACCGAGACTGTCTACGGGCTCGGTGCCGATGCGGAAAATCCGGCCGCGGTTGCCGATATTTACGCGGCTAAAGGTCGTCCGGCCAACCATCCGGTGATCGTGCACGTTGCGCCGGGCGCCGACATCGGGTATTGGGCCGCATCGATTCCGCCCCAGGCGCAGGCGCTGATGCAGGCGTTCTGGCCCGGCCCGCTGACGCTGATTCTCAAGCGCGCACCGCACATCCCGGATGCAGTGTCGGGCGGGCAGGATTCGATCGGCTTGCGCTGCCCATCGCATCCGGTGGCGCAAGCGCTGTTGCGCGAATTCAAGGGCGGCAAGGGCGGGCTGGCCGCACCGTCGGCCAACAAATTCGGCCGCGTCAGCCCGACCACCGCGCAACATGTGCAGGACGAGTTTGGCGACGAGCCGCTGTTAAAGGCCATACTGGAAGGCGGCCAGAGCGCAGTCGGGATCGAATCGACGATTCTGGACTTGTCGCGGCTGGCCGCGCATGGGCCGGTTTTGCTGCGTCCCGGCCACATCAGCGCCGCGCAGATTGCCGACGTCATCGGCGTCATGCCTGCCGTCCCCGACGCCGCGGCGCCGCGTGCATCCGGTACGCTGGCCGCGCATTACGCACCGCACACTGCGGTAGCTCTGGTCGAATCGGCGCAACTGGACGCCACCATCGAACAGCTGCATCAGGCCGGACGACGCATTGCGTTGATAGGCTATCGGGCCGCGCCGAACGCGCTGGCAATCGGCCAGACTGCATTGCCGGCCACGCCGGAAGGTTTCGCCTACGGTTTGTACGCGGCCCTGCGCGCGATGGATGCGCAAGGCGCTGATCTGATTCTGATCGAAGCTCCGCCTGCGGATCATGCGTGGCAAGGCGTCAATGACCGCCTGCGCCGCGCCGCCCACGATTCGGCCGGCATCCTGGAGCGCCTCCTCTAAAACCTGCGGTGCCTTTGGTCGGTTCAGGGCCTGGCGCCAATGCGCGTCTATTGTCTCCGGAAGCTTCGGAAGCAGGCGTCCCATCATGCCTGCGGTTCGGTAGCGTCCTGCTTCGAATTCTGACGCAATGCATGCTGTCGCGCAGGTGAACATTGGATTCAGGCTTGGTTCATCTTTCTCTTGCAATACTGTCGGTACGGTTCTCGTGAACCGCTTCAGACAGAAAGAGGAGACATCATGACTTCGACATTTTTCCTGACCCTCATCGCTTCGGCTGCAGTCATTGCGAGCGCAGCTGCGGTGGCTGGGCCCGATCAATCCCAAGTGGGCGACGGCTATCGGGCGAACCCGGTGCTGCAGGTAGTGCCCAACAACAGCCGGGCGCAAGATGCGGCGTACGGCTGGAAGTATTTTTCAGATCCGCGCGCGTTGCATGCGGTTGTCATCAGTCCGGTGGGTGAATATTTTCTCAGTCTGGGCGACGGAGCGCGGCAGATTACCGGGCCTGCGGGCCAGGTATTGACGATGCCGCGAGTGCCCAGTTGATGCTGCCTTGATCCCAGCGTCCGCTATGCATGGACATTGTTTAGGGCTGATCGATATCACATGCCCTGCCCGAAGTGCTGCCAGTATCGGTATGGGCAATTGATCGTGCAGCGGCCGCTGGATTCACCGAGCTTGCACGCCGTCGCACATGCGCTTGATCAAGCCGGAGAGGAAGTGTCATGAAATGGAGAAACACCAACGATCATTACTGATCGCTGTCAATGGTCGTTGGCGAACTTGCCGCGTATGCATCCGATCCTGCGAAATTGGCGCTCTGTATAAAGGCAATGGCAGACGCAGGCGATCAATTGACGGTATTGGTTAAAATCAGATCGTTGCCAACGGTATACAGTAAGTACGTCACGGTGCTAAAGGCGGGCTGTAGAGCTACATGCGCCACACGGCTAAATCTGCAGCGCCGGTTTAGCCGTGGCGGATTTTCATCGCCAGGATAAATACAGCCAGCAGCAGCGTCACGCTGTTGGCTGCAATCATCGGCCAGGAGCCGAGCAATATCCCGTATATCAACCAGAATGCCACTCCCAGCGTGAACATGCTATACATGCCGAGCGATACGCTATCCGCCCGGCGCGTGCGCCATACCAGCCATGCTTGCGGGACGAAGGCGGCGGTAGTCAAGGTGGCGGCAGCGTAGCCGATCAATTCCGGGAATGGCATCTGTGGTTATGAGTTGTTGTGGTCGAAATTGGACGTTATTACATTAAAGAAGATTCAAAAAAACAGCATGAAAAAACAATTTCAAGGTGCGATTATAGTACTGGCAACCGCTAATGCCGGCGTCTGGTCTTCCGGCCTTATGCCGGCTCCGGCGTGACGTATGCGATCACCGATCAATGGTTCGCCGACTTGGCGGTGAGCAAGACGTATCTGAAAACGACCACGCATTTTTCGAGCGGCCAGAAGATCGCTATCCGGCCGGACCCGCTGGCGGTCAGTTTTGCGATCGGCTACCATTTTTAATCGATTGCACCAGATCGGCGCGAGTTGCTGGAATGAAAGCTGCCGGATGTTGCCGGTGCGCGCAAGTTCATCCTGTAAGTATAAAAATATAGGGGGGTATATGGATAAATACCTGTTCTCCGAATATTTTATATGCGGAAATAATAATACATGGCCTTGTATTATTTTTCGCCTGTTTGCGTGCTGATGAACCGGCCATCATGAAATACCAGTGCCGGCTGCGGATGCGCTTCGCATCGTTCGACTTCGCCGACAAAAATCACATGGTCGCCTTCCGGGTATCGGCTGCGGTTATGGCATTCGAACCAGGCGGACACGCCTTTCAGGATCGGATGCCCGGTACGCGAGAGCGCGTAATCGACGCCTTCGAAGCGGTTTTTGATGCGGCTGGAGAAGCGCTCGGCCAGTGCGACCTGATCGAACGCCAGCACATTGATCACATAATGCGAGTTGCCGGTAAACGCCTCCATGCTGCTGGCGCGATTGCCCAGGCTCCACAACACCAGCGGCGGTTCGAGCGAAACCGAATTGAAGGAACTGGCAGTCAGGCCCAGCAAAGTGCCGTCCGACAAACGCGTGGTAACGACTGTCACGCCGGTGGCAAACTGTGACAGTGCATGGCGAAAATGGGGCGTGTCGAATTCACGCGATAAAGCGCGTGCGGAGCGTGTATGCATCGGTGATCCAGAAAGTTTCCAACATTATCCTGGAAACCGCTGTTGAGTGCTTATTGGCATGATTTCATGCCTTGCCCGCTATCAATGCGTTTCTAACCGGATTGGCTATAGTGTTTCTCATGCAGCACCGGTCGGTTTGGGCTAAAGTCATGCTGTCCGTCAGCAATGTCAGCAAATATGCGCAAGTAAAGGGAGTCAATCATGGCAAATGAAATAGCAACACTGGGCGGCGGCTGTTTTTGGTGCCTTGAAGCCGTATACCAGCAGGTAAAGGGCGTGCTGCAAGTCGAATCCGGCTATAGCGGCGGCCATGTGGCGAATCCGACCTATGCGCAAGTGTGCGAAGGCAGCACCGGTCATGCTGAAGTGGTGCGTCTGACATTCGATAATACGATCGTCAGTTATCGCGAAATACTGGAGATTTTCTTTACCATCCATGATCCGACTACCCTGAATCGGCAAGGCAACGATTGCGGCACCCAATATCGCTCGGTCATTTATACCCATTCTGCGCAACAAAAGGATACGGCCCAGCATGTTATCAAGGAAATGGCGAACGTCTGGGATGCGCCAATAGTGACTGAATTGTCGCCGGAACAGCCGTATTACAAGGCGGAAGACAGTCACCAGGATTATTTTCAGCAACATCCGAACCAGGCTTATTGCGTCTGCGTGGTGGCACCGAAGCTGGATAAGTTCAGGCAGATTTTCGCCAGCAAGAGCAAGACTTGACAACAAAATTTAAGCGCCGCAAGCCGCAGCAGAAGAGGGTGACATGACGACTATTTTTGAAAAAATATTATGCGGCGAGATTCCGAGCGTGAAAATCTATGAGGATGCACTGGTTTTTGCCTTCATGGATGCAGGGCAAGTCAATCCCGGCCATGTGCTGGTAGCGACGAAAAAACCCTATGAAACCCTGCTCGATGCAGATGAGGAATCGGTCATTGCATTGATGCGGGCAGCGCATAAAATCGCCAAGGCGATCCAGATCGCTTTTCAACCGGAAGGCATCACCCTTTTGCAAACGAACAAGCCTGCCGGTTGGCAGACTGTTCCGCATTTGCATATGCATGTAGTGCCGCGTTTTTTGAACGATGGGGCGGAACTGGTCTGGCCCCGCAATAATCCGGGCATCGAAAAAATGCGGGAATGTGCGGCGAAAATCAACGTGCTTTAAGCACTTTTACCTTCATTCAGGCAAGCGACGCGTGTCTGAATGAAGGCAGGCGATTCATGCCGGAAATGACGTGGAGGTGCCGCCGAGGAATTACGTTCTTTCCCGGCGCCGAAAGGTAACGCTTTCTCCGCCGATCCCCCAGTTATCGGTATCGACTTCATCGATTACGACCATCGTGTCTTGCGGCCTCTTGCCCAGCACATCGACCAGCAATTGCGTCACGCCCCGTATCAGCGCAGCCTTTTGTTCGGGCGTATTCTGTTCGCGCGTAATTTTGATATTTACATAAGGCATGCTTTTCTCCGTGGGGTTAAGGGTAGGGTTGGGGTGAATCAAAGTGAAAATATCGAATCCCGGAATAGGGGAGCGAGAGCTGATTTTCGTCGAATCATGACGTTGCAGGCCGGTCCAGGCGTTCGATCCGGCGTGATACTTCCAGCAATGCGGCGCTGACGATCAACGCGCCGGCCGCCAGCAGCACCGGCAAAGTGAAATCGCGGCCGCGGTCGAGCGCGGCGACCAGCAGTGGCCCGACAATCTGGCCAACACCGTAGAACACGGTGAGAAAGCCGATACGCCGTGCGCTGGCTTGCGGGTCCGGTATGCGCGCCAGCCACTGTGCGAGACCGGCGATGCCCATGAATGTGCCGCCAAGCAGCGCCGCACCGGTCAGGGCCGCTGTAACGCCGGGCACCAATACCGGCAGCGCGACGCCGATCGCCTGCGCCAGCGTGCAGGCAATCAAGGCCGGATAGATGCCCCGGCGCAGTGCAAGCCGCATCCAGAGCGCAGTCGCCGGCATGGCTGCGATGCCGACCACTAGCCATCCGGTCAGCGCTGCGCCGCTAGTGCCTGAATTGCTGCGCAGCATGACCGGCATGAAAGTCATATTGACGATGTAGCCGAAACCGGCCAACCCGTAAGCGGCTGCCAGCCAGCCGAGCGGGCGCGGTGCTGCGGCGTGTGCCTGTACCGCGGCCGTTTCAGTGACAGAAAGCGCACTGCGGCCGGCCGGAATCAACCCCGCTGCCGAGCACAATGCGGCTACCAGTGCGATGGCGCCGAGCCCCCACCAGCCGTTGGCGGCGTGACCGTGACCATCGAGCATCGCTTGCGCGATCACTGCCGATACGGTGATGCCGCTGCCGACTCCGACAAAATGCAGCGTGCTCCACCCGGGCGCGTCCACTGCCATCAGGCGGCGCAGCACGATTCCGGTCGCATAGACATACACTACCGCGCTGGCAATGCCGGCTGCGAAACGCACGATGCACCAGATAAGGAAGCCCGGATCAAACCCCATCGCGAGTGTTGTTACAACACTGCACACCAGGCCGCCGATCAGCCGCGGCACCGGACTCGCGTTGCGACTGAACGCCGCCCATAACGCGCCGACAAGATAACCGACATAGTTGGCGCCGGCCAGCAAAGCACCGCCGGAATGGCTTAGCTGGCCTTCTTCCAGCATTTGCGGCAGCAGCGCAGTATAGGCAAAGCGGCCGATGCCCATGGCCAGCATCAATGCTAATAAACCGGAAGTTGCGAATAGCGCCAGCGACACGCGGCTGAGCGTCGGGGTGCGCGCAGGGCCAGACCTGGCAGTCGTGGCGGCAGAATTTTTCACGGTCGAATTCCCTTGTTGTCTTCTTTTTAGACTACGCTATTTTTTACAGCAATAAAAATGATTTAATATGATGCATACAATCATTTTTAGAGATGAAATTCACTATCATGGATCTCGCCGCTCTCCGTATTTTCCGTGCTGTCGCCGAAGACGGCAGCGTCACGCAAGCCGCCGTGCGGCTCAATACCGTGCAATCGAACGTTACTGCACGCATCCGCCAGCTGGAAGAAGAACTTGCGACGCCGCTTTTTGACCGCATCAGCCGCAGGCTCGTGATTACGCCTGCCGGTCGCTTGCTGGCCGACTATGCCGAACGTTTGCTCGCCTTGGCCGAAGAGGCTGCCGATGCGGTGCGCAGCCACGACGTGCCGCAGGGTTTGCTGCGTCTCGGATCGATGGAAACTACCGCTGCCGCACGCTTGCCGGCGGTGCTGGCTGGCTTGCGTACGCGTCATCCGCAGATTGAACTGCGGCTATCGACCGGGCCGACCACACAACTGGTCCAGAGCGTACTGCAGCATCAGCTGGACGCGGCACTCGTGGCCGCCCCCGTAATGCATCCGCAATTAGCGATGGAAACGGTGATCGAGGAAGAGCTGTTGCTGGTCAGTGCGGCCGACTGGCCGACGCTGAACACTGCCGCCGATCTTGCCGGACGCGGACCGCTGGCCTTATTCACTTTTCGCGAAGGGTGTTCTTACCGGCAACGGCTGCTTGACTGGCTGCGCGGAGACGGCGTGCAGATCGCGCAGGTCAACGAGTTTGGCACCTTTGAGGCGATTATCGGCTGTGTCGCGGCCGGCATGGGCGTGAGCTTGCTGCCGCGTGCGGTGTTGGATGCACATATTGCTGCCGGCACCCTGCGCGCACACCCAACCCCTGCGGCGGTAAGGAACGCGCAGACACTGCTGGTCTGGCATCGCGAGCGTTCGCGCCATGCGGCCCGCGAAGCCTTCAGCATCCTGCTGTGCGAAAAACTGGGCGTTCCGGTGTGATTTTCAGACGGATTTTGGGTTCCGATCCGCTGCATACATATAACGGCGCGACCACGGATGGGTGGACGCATCCTTGCCGGCCTTCGTGCATACCACCTGATACAGCGATATCCAGTCATGCGTGAACGCATGCGCACAACCGGCAAGGTAGACGCGCCAGATGCGGTAATGGCGGTCATCGGTCAGCATCTTGATCTGATCGGCGCGGCTTTCGAAATTATCGATCCAGATGCTGCAGGTGCGCGCGTAATGCCGCCGCAGGTTTTCAATGTCGAGCGCTTCCAGTCCGCCTTCCTGCATGGTTTTCAGCACCAGTCCGATATGTGGCAACTCGCCCTGCGGAAAAACATATTTATCGATGAATTCGCCGCCGCCATACGCGGTTTCGCCGCTATTGGGGTCGGTTGACGTGATGCCGTGATTCATGACTATCCCATCGTCGGTCAGCAGCGAGGCGATTTTGGTGAAATAGCGCGGCAGATTATTGAGGCCGACATGCTCGAACATGCCGACACTGGTAATGCGGTCGAACGTGCCGCTGATATCGCGATAATCCTGCAAGCGGATTTCAACCCGGTCCGTCAGGCCCGCCTGTTCTATCCGCTCTCTGGCAAGATCATATTGATTCTTCGATAAGGTGATGCCGACGCAGCGCGCACCGAATTTCTGTGCGGCCCGCAGCACCAGCGCACCCCATCCGCAGCCGATGTCGAGCAGCGTATGGCCGGGCTGGAGCCGGATTTTGGTCAGGATATGATCGATTTTTTTCAGTTGTGCGGCAGCCAGATCTTCATCGCCGTTTTCAAAGTACGCGCAGGAATACACCAGGTTCTGGTCCAGCCAGGTTTCGTAAAATGCATTGGAGACGTCGTAGTGATAGCGGATTGCCTCGGCATCGTCGCGTTTGTCGTGCCGGGCAGTTCTGACGAAGCGGGAAAGCTTCTTGACCGGGCCGTGCATCTGGTTGACCAGCATGCTGCCGATGCGGATGATTTCCGCTGCATGTCCTTCAATGTCGATTTTTCCTTCGACATACGCTTCCCCCAAAGTTGCCAGTGAAGGCGTCAGCAGGTAGTTGATGGCTGAAGAATGCGGCACCCGGATCGTGACATCGGGATGCCCGGCGCCAAAATCAAACTGTTGTCCGTTCCATAGCTCCAGCCGTAGCGGGAGCGCGGATCGATTGCGGATGTCATCAACCCATTGCGTCAGTTTCTTTTCCCAAAACACGATTCCCTCCGTGCGGTTGAGTCAATCTTGCCTGCTGCGCACCTGGGGAACGACCCAGGCGAAATCTTTACGGTTGCAGTCTTTGCCTGTGCCAGCTTCCATCGGCCTGCAGCGTGAAAGCGATGCGATCATGCAGGCGGGAACTGCGGCCTTGCCAGAATTCGATATAGTCCGGTACCAAACGGTAGCCGCCCCAATGTGCAGGGCGCAGCGGATGTTCACCGTGTTGCGCTTCGGCAGCTGCATAGCGCATTTCCAGTGCTTCGCGGCTGGCAACCGGTTCGCTTTGCGAGGAGGCAATCGCGCCGATCCGGCTGCCTAGCGGACGGCTGTGAAAATAGGCATCGTTTTCTTCCGCTGAAATGCGTTCGACGCGGCCTTCGATGCGTACTTGCCGTTCCAGCCCAATCCAGTGGAACAACAATGCGGCATGCTGGTTTTGGTGCAGTTGGTGCCCCTTGCGGCTCTCGTAATTGGTAAACCAGGAAAATCCGCGATGGTCGAACTCCTTGATCAACACGATGCGTGAAGAAGGGCGTCCATTGGCATCCACCGTCGCTAGGTTCATCGCATTGGCTTCCGGCACTTCTGCGGTGAGCGCCTCGTCAAACCATTTTTTGAATTGTTCCATCGGGTCGGCCGCCACATCCGACTTCGACAGGCTGGCGCGACTGTAATCCTTTCTTAAGTCTGCTATCAACATCTTCATTCCCGGTCATTTACTGCGTAATTTTGCGACGCAGTTGCATCGCCTCGCCCAACTGTGCCATCTGCGCCGGGCTAAACAGGCGCACTGCCATCGGGGCAATGTGCGTTTCTTCCTTTTGCATGTGATCGGCATACAATGCTGCAAAACGCTGCACATCCGGTTCCGACAAATAGGCACTGGTGCCGGCATTGCCCCCTGCAGCAATCACTTGCAATTGCATATTAAGTACTTGCCACGCGGCATCCATTTGCTGATGTTCCTCCAGAATCAGCGGCACCAAGCGCGCCAATAGTGCGGCATCCTCTCCTTGCGCCGTTATCTGCAGCATCGGCATCAGGTTTTGCTCTTCATCCGCGTGATGATTAGGGGCCGCTTTATTAAAGTACTGCAGGATCGATTTTGCCGCTTGTTGCGCATCAACATCCGCGCCATGTTCCGGTAGATGGGACAACAATTTTTGCATCGTGTTGATTTGCTTGCGGATACGGCCATGGCAATGCTTGAGCACCGCAATCGGCTGGTCGAAACCGGGAACCGGCGTGAATAACGCATTTAAGGTATTGGGCATGGCGTTCTTCCTTTGACAGACATCGTGATAGAGATATATAGAGCATCGCCTCTGATTTTATTGCAGTTTCCCTTAAAATGACGGCATGAATACAATCACGAAATTTATAACCCCGGCTTCCTTCGATGACATCGATTTCGAGCGTCGTTTCGGCGGCATTGCACGCTTGTACGGCGCTGCCGCGCTGTCGCGCTTTCGGGCTGCACGGGTTTGCGTGGTCGGCGTCGGCGGCGTCGGCTCGTGGATAGTGGAAGCTTTGGCACGCAGCGCGATCGGACATCTGACCTTGATCGATCTTGATAACGTTGCGGAGTCGAATATCAATCGCCAGATCCAGGCTTTGTCGGCAACACTGGGGCAAGCCAAGGTAACTGCACTGGCCCAGCGCATCGAACTGATCAATCCGTATTGCCGCGTCACCGAGATTGAGGACTTCGTCACGCCCGACAATCTCGATACGATGATCGGTGCCCATGATTTCGATTATGTGATTGATGCCATCGATAGCGTAAAAGCCAAGTCCGCACTGATTGCTTATTGCAGCGCCCATGCGATACCGTTGATTACCATCGGCAGCGCCGGCGGACAGATCGATCCGACCAAAATCGAGGTGCGCGACCTGGCCAGAACCGAGCAGGAACCGTTGCTGGCGAAAGTCAGGAAACTGTTGCGCTCCCAACACGGTTTTCCGCGCGGCGCTAAAAACAAATTCGGCATCGATGCGGTATTTTCCACCGAGCCTTTGCGCTTTCCCGAGAATGACGAAGTTTGTGCGCTGGAAGGCGGCAAGAAAGACGACAGCGCTGGCATCACTGGCCTCAATTGCGCCGGTTTCGGCTCGGCGATGGTGGTTACCGCATCGTTCGGCCTGGTGGCAGCTGCGCAAGTATTACGCAAGCTGGCCGCAGTGGAGTTACCTGTCGCAAGCGCGATAACGCTGACCACAGGCTGAGTGTTCATCGCGCAAGCCAGCGCGATGCCAATAAGCGATAGCGGGGCGCTATGCCGGTCGTAGTCGATTGCACCAGCGCAATGTGATCGGCGCGCCACACGATCGGGGTGATGTGCGGGGCACTCGCTGCTGCGACTGTGTTTCGGCTCAGGGTGATGTGCGGCGTGAAGCGCGGGCCTTGATCGACAAGGATATTGTGCCGGGCCAATACCCCCAACAATGCATGTTGCAGCGTAACAAGCTCCGCTGGCGGAGACTGCGGGCCTGTCCAGAGAATTGCTGGTTTCGGAAAATAGCCCAGATAATCGAGGGGCAGCGTCATCGCCGCTGCCGGCAGTTCTGTCATCAACGCCTGCAGCGTCGGCAGCAATGTAGCCGGCTGTGCTCCCAGGAAAACCAGCGTCAGATGCAAATCTTCAGGCGGCGTTGCGCGTCCCGGTATGGATGCCTGCAGCTCGGTCAGTGCCGACCGGGTCGCCGCATCTGGCCACAGCGCATAAAAAAGCCGCACATTACGTTCTTTTTCCGTCGGCGCGCCTGCTCCCGCATGCATCCTGATTTTCCCCGCCATTTATGCATGCCCCACTTGTTGTGCCATCCAATCCCTGAAAAACACCACTTTCTGCTGATTCGCCACGCAGCTCGGATATACCAGGTAATAGCTTTGTCCGGTGGACAGCATTTGGGCAAACGGTATCACCAGCCGTTTCATCTCGATATCTTCTTGTATCAGCGAGCAATCGCCAATCGCGACGCCGAACCCGTGGGCTGCGGCATTCATGGCCGAATCCAGCGTTTCGAAATTCTGGCCGCTGTCGGGATTGACGCCGGTGGCTTCAGCGAATTTCAGCCACATTTGCCAGTCCCGATGGTCGCGCGTCGGATGCAGCAGCGTGTGATGGATCAAATCCGACGGCGTTCGAAGCGGTTTTGTGCCTTCCAGGATGTGAGGAGCGCAAACGGGCGTCAGATGTTCATCGAAAAGCAGCAATGCATGTGCATCTTTGCTACTGGGCGCGCCATATACAATCGCTGCATCGAACGCCTCGCGCGTGAAATCGACACTATGTCGGGTGGTAGTCGTCAATTGAATCTGGATGTCGGGATATTCGGTCTGAAACAGCATGATCTTCGGCAGAATCCATCGCATTGCACAGGTCGGCACCTTCAGCGCAAGATCGTTGCGTTGCCGTGTCAGCCGCAAAACTCTCGGTGACTACCGGCAGCAGGATTTCTCCCTCCACCGTCAATGTCAGCCCTTTGGGCAACCGGGTGAACAGCTGAAAACCGTAGTGATCTTCCAACGCCAGAATTTGCCGGCTGACCGCGCCTTGTGTCAGGCATAAGTGTTGCGCCGCGCGCGTGAAGCTGCGGTGGCGCGCAACGACTAAAAATGCCTGGAGCGCGTTCAATGGTGGCATGCGCTGCATCGGCTTGCTCCTGATTCAGGTATGCGAAAAAATCATGCTGGTGACAGCAGCTTCAGGATTGTCGAAACCCTGTGCGCTAACAGAAACTATATAGAGAAACCGGGATGTACGTAGTGCTCTGGGAGTCCGCTCAAGCGCATGAATCTACTATTTTTTTGCATGCAGGTAAAGGCGGCGGCAACTGAACATTTCCGCACATGCGTGCCGTGTATCGGCAGCGTACGTTTTGGCAGCGTGAATTGACTGACAGGGAAAACGGTCGAAGGGATTTTCAGGATGTTTGAGGCCGACCCGATGGAACAATTCAAAAAATGGTTTGACGAGGCGCTCACCGCAGAAGTGCCGGAAGCCAATGCGATGAACCTAGCGA
>Ga0366772_1070_pt2 | contig 15591 bp, 16 predicted proteins | sample BONcelN113001C11_FD_207089 | JGI IMG/M metagenome (GOLD analysis project Ga0366772, IMG submission 207089) | Enriched cells from coal bed in the Powder River Basin, Montana, United States - BONCAT cells N11 rep2 HSBNCT.N11.300.1.C11 ...
AGCATCGCCCATGCCTTAATGGGAATCAACGGAAACGGCAGTCCCCTTCTTTCTGAGGCGGTAACCGTCAATGTCCTCGCCGGAGTCACCGGTTCAGCTTCCGGCGGCATGAGTATCGCACTCGACACCTTTGGCAAACAGTACCTGGAGTGGGCGCTGAAAGCCGGCGTAGATCCTCAACTCCTCCACCGTGTAGCCTCAATGGCTTCGGGCGGAATGGACACCTTGCCCCATAACGGCGCCGTGATTACCCTTTTGGGAATTGCAGGACTGACCCATAAAGAATCCTATAAAGATATTTTTGCCATCACTATGTTAAAAACAGGGACAGTATTCATCCTGATTCTACTCCAGGGAATTATCGGATTTATTTAATTACAAAAAGCGCAAGATGTTTTGACCTTAGAATACACAAAATACACACGAAAAATCGGGCAGCTGTAGTGGCGCCCGGTTTTTTCGTTTTTGTATAGATTCCACTGATTTCGGGTAAGACAATTTGAGGACCGTTTGAGGGTAGAAAGGAGGATAACATGAGAAAAGAAAAATGGCGCTGGATATTTATAGGAAGCATTATTCTTATAGGGCTGATCTTGCTTTTATTCGTTCGCAATATCCTCAGTCCTTTTATTATAGCCTTTGTACTCGCTTACTTATTGAGCCCGGTAGTTGAAAGTCTAAGCCGGCGCGGTCTGGGATGCAGAACGTCCATCGCTGTTGTCTTTATTGGAATCGTGCTGGTGATCGGTCTAACCTTGTTCTTTATTCTGCCTAAGCTCTATATGGAGCTTTCCAAGCTTTCTGTGATTCTGCCGGGAACGGCACACACCCTGGATCATACGATTCAGGAGCTGCGCTCGAACTTCCGGGCCACAGGTTTGCCTAATCAGGTGGTGACGGTGCTGGATGGTCATCTTGGGGAAGGGGAGGCCTTCCTGGTTCAATGGTTGGAAGATTTTTTGGATAATCTGCCCGAACTTCTGGCTTCCACCAGCCTGCTCATTCTTTCTCCGGTAATCGCGATTTATCTGCTCGCTGATTGGAAAAGAATTCAGACCGGTTTTTTGAGGATTGTTCCCCAGCGCCGCCGTTTGGCTTGGCAAAGGGTAATTCAGGATATCAGCCATATCGTACGTTGCTTCGTGCGGGGTAACCTAATTGTTGCAGTAATCGTCGGAGTACTCTGCGGTCTGGGAGTTAAGCTGATCGGCATGGACTATGCCTTGCTGATCGGAGTTCTGTGCGGAGTTTTCGACCTTATCCCTTACTTTGGCCCCTTGATAGGAGCGGTACCTTCAGTTTTACTGGGGCTGATTGAGTCTCCATGGATGGCATTGAAGGTTGCGATAGTAATCCTGATTGTGCAGCAGCTGGAGGGTAATGTGATTTCTCCGAAAATGATGGGTGACAGCGTGGGGCTCCATCCGGTCTGGATTGTTTTTGCTCTGCTTGCCGGCGGGGAACTGGCCGGCTTTTGGGGTATTCTTCTGGCTGTTCCCATAGCCGCAGTTCTCAGGGTAATTATCCGCCATCTCTACCTTTGGCTTGTTTCCCCGGAGGTCAAAAGAGAAAGTTGACAAGCTCCCGAACTTTCCGCTATACTTTGAGTGAATTTGTAATATTTACAAACTTATGAAGGAACGAGTAATAGAGAGTGCTTTTGCAGAGAGGTTTCGTTTGGTGCAAGAAACCAAGTGCTTTATATGAAGGCTATTCCTGAGGGCAAGCGCCAAGCTTGACGAGGCACGCGTTAAGTGCAATGACAGTAGACTGTCGCTAAGCGGCCTATTCACTCAAAGTTAAAACTCCAATTTATTAATTGTTTAATAGAATTGCCAGTTTTACATTTGAAGATAGGTAAGCAGGGTGGTACCACGGTGATTTTTCCCGTCCCTGATTCAGGGGCGGGTTTTATTTATTTTTGGACCGTTGTCGAGCTTCTTCAATTAATTTTTTATGAACTTAGTTTTTATTTATTTAAAGGAGGAAATAAACGTGTATACAGGCAATCAGCTGCGAGAAATGTTTCTGAAATTCTTTGAGTCCAAAGGCCATAAAATCCTGCCCAGTGCTTCCCTGATCCCTAAAGATGATCCGACTCTGCTGCTCACTGTCGCAGGGATGGTTCCTTTTAAGCCGTATTTCATGCGTAAGGTTGAGCCGCCTTTTTCCCGTGTGACCACATCACAAAAATGCGTGCGTACTCCGGATTTGGAAGTGGTGGGTAAGACTGCCCGCCATCATACCTTCTTCGAAATGCTGGGGAACTTCTCTTTCGGCGATTATTTCAAGGGGGAAGTCATCCCCTGGGCCTGGGAATTTGTTACCGATGTTTTAAAGCTTCCGGTGGAGCAGCTTTGGATTACCGTACATCCGGAAGATGAAGATGCCAACGGATCTGGATCGAGAAAACAAGCGTTTCCCCGGAACGAATTGCCTATGACCCGGAAAACTTATGGGCAGCGGGGCCGGTTGGACCTTGCGGCTACTGCTCAGAGATTTATGTGGATTTAGGGGAAAGCCGCGGCTGCGGTGAGCCGGATTGTGCCATCGGCTGTGACTGTGACCGCTTCCTGGAGATTTGGAACCTGGTCTTTATGCAATACAATCGCGATGAGTCCGGAATGCTCAGCCCGCTGCCAAAGCAGAATATTGACACAGGCATGGGACTGGAGCGGATTGCTTCCGTTATGCAAGGGGCAGCTTCCAACTTCGACACCGACTTATTCCTGCCTCTGATTAATAAAGTATCGGAATTGGCTGGGCTTCCTTACCATGAGAATCCCAAGCATGATATTGCAATGAAGGTTGTTGCCGATCATACCCGTGCGGTTTCCTTTATGCTCTCCGATGGAATCCGTCCGGGAAGTGAAGGACGCGGGTATGTTCTGCGCCGGATTTTGCGCCGCGCGATCCGCTATGCCCGTCTGCTGGGAATCGAAAAACCGTTCCTGGAGCAGATCTTCCTGATTATCCAACGGGATTATGCTCATCATTATCCTGAGCTTAAGGAAAATGAAAACTTTATTCTCAATCATCTTCGTTTAGAGGAGAAGAACTTCCAGGCGACTTTGGAGCAGGGAACGCAAATCCTCCAGGAAAAGGTGAAAGCTCTGCAAGAGGCCGGCGAGAATGTGCTTAGCGGAACCGATGCTTTCTACCTTTACGAAACCTATGGTTTCCCGGTGGAGCTGACGGAAGAAATGCTGATCGAGCAGGGAATCAGTGTGGATATGGAAGCCTTCAGCAAAGCTTCCGAGGAGCATCGCCGTCTGGCCAAGGAGCAATCCCAGCAGATGAGAGCGGTTCAGGAAAGTGCAGCTGTTGCCGATAAAGCCAAGGCTCTGGGCAATACCACCTTCCTCGGCTATGAAACACTCACAGCCAATACGAAGATTGAGGCCCTCTTCCGCGACGGGGAAGTGGTTAGTGATGCCGGAGAAGGGGACGAAGTTCTTTGCTTCCTTAAAGAGACTCCTTTTTATGCCGAAAGCGGCGGTCAGGTCGCGGACAGCGGGATTATTCGCACCGCCCGGGCTGAAGCTCGCCTTCTTGAAGTGAAGAAGGGTGTGACCGGCACGGTGTATCATCGTCTTTTAGTTACCCAGGGTGTGCTTAATGCCGGAGAGGTTGTTGAAGCCATCGTCGATGAAAAAGCGCGTCAGGCTACCGGGCGCCATCATAGCGCCACGCACCTTCTGCAGGCAGCTCTGCGCAAGGTCCTGGGAGAACATGTTCAACAAGCAGGTTCATTGGTTACGCCGGAGCGTCTGCGTTTCGATTTCACGCATTTTTCTTCTCTGACTGCTGATGAATTGCAGAGAGTTGAAGATTATTTAAATGAAGCGGTGCTGGCTAACCTGCCGGTGGCTGCAGAAGAGATGAGCCTGGATGCAGCCAAATCGAGCGGTGCTACAGCTCTCTTTGGTGAGAAATACGGAGACACCGTACGGGTTGTGGCCATGGGAGGGTTCTCGAAAGAGCTTTGCGGTGGAACACACATCCATGCTACCGGGGAAATCGGCCTGGTCAAGATTCTCTCCGAAGGTGGAATCGGAGCAGGGCTCAGACGGATTGAGGCCGTTGCCGGAACAGAAGCACTGAGCTATATCCGTTCCCTGAATGAGCAGGTGCTAGATCTGGCTCAGCTTCTGAAAGCCCAGCCCAGTGATCTTTCCCGACGGGTTCAAGGGATGCTCAATCAAGTGAAGGATCTGGAAAAAGAAGTCCAGCAACTCAATGGCAAATTAGCAAAAAATGAAGTGGAAGGCCTCCTGCAGCAGGTGAAGGACATTCAAGGTGTGCCTGTTCTGGCTGCCAAGGTTCAGGCTCAGGATATGGATGCCCTGCGCAATACCGCGGACCTTTTGAAGGATAAGCTGAAGACCGGAGTTCTGGTCTTAGGTGCAGCTGCCGAAGGAAAAGTCAATTGGGTAACTGTTGTAGCTCCCACAGGTTTAAGCGGGCTTCATGCGGGGCAGATTATTAAAGAAGTGGCCAAGATCACCGGCGGCGGGGGCGGAGGACGCCCGGATATGGCTCAGGCAGGCGGGAAAGACCCTGCCAAGCTGGGAGAAGCCCTGGATCAGGTTCCGGCCATCATTAAAACATTTTTACAAAAATAAAGGAAAATAGGAATTCCAGAGAGAATATTCCTTGAAGAGAATATCCTAAAGCAGAATATTCTTTTTGGATGTTTAGTCTCAGGGACTGCAAAGGGGGAACGCATATGGACCATATGGAGCACACTATGATGTTTAAATCACTGGGAGGAGAAGTTGTGCCTCGCGAGATTTTGCAGCAAGTGTTTGAAGCTTTACAAGAAAAAGGCTATGATCCCATCAATCAGCTTGTGGGGTATCTGATGTCCGGCGATCCTGTCTACATTACCAGCCATAACCAAGCGCGATCCCTGATTCGTAAGCTGGAGCGTTATGAACTGCTCGAGGAACTTGTCCGGTCGTACTTGAATAAAGAGTAGATAATTGAAACCCTCACTTGGTGAGGGTTTCTGTATGATCAGGACTGATAATACTAAGGGAGTCAAAGATGAGACAGGTTAAGCTGGGGTGGAATGGCCCCATGGTATCGGAAATATGCTTTGGCAGTTTAGCGATTTCCCCCCTGCAAGGGCGGGTCAGTTTTGCGGAAGGGGTGCAGGTCCTCCGTTATGCCCTTGAGCAGGGTGTGAACTGGATCGATACCGCAGAAATCTATGATAACTATCCGCAGCTGGCACAGGCCCTTGCCGATTACCCTGAAGTCCGGGTGGTCAGCAAGTCCTATGCGGTGACTGCCCCTGAAATGGCAGCGAGTATCGAGCACGCCCGTCAGGCCCTTAACCGCGAGACCCTTGACTTCTTTTTGCTTCATGAGCAGGAGAGCGCCCATACCCTGCGGGGGCACCAGGGTGCCTGGGAAGAGCTGCAGAAAGCCAAGCAGGACGGCAGGGTTCGTTATATCGGGATCTCGACCCATGCAGTAGCCGGAGTCAGAGCGGGTGCTTTGCAGGCAGGCCTTGATGTCATTCATCCGATCATCAACCGCGAGGGTCTGGGAATTATCGACGGAACCCGTCAGGATATGCTGGAGGCAATTCAGTTCGCATCAGAAATGGGAATTGGCATATACGCCATGAAAGTATTTGGCGGCGGTCATTTGGCCGGCAGTCCGCGGGAAGCCTTGAAGTTTATCCGGGGGATCCCGGGAATTCAAGCCATGGCTTTGGGGATGTCGAGCCGGGAAGAAATCGATTTTAACCTCAAGTTTCTCAGCGGAGAGGAGATTCCTGAGACACTGAGACAGGCTGTTGCCCACAGGCCCCGAAAGCTCTATATTGCAGAGTGGTGTGAGGGGTGCGGGCGCTGTGTTGAAACCTGTCCTCAGGGAGCCTTGAGTTTGGAAGAACTGGAAGCACAGGAAGATCCGGAGGAAAGCGCGGTCATCCAGGCAAAAGTCGATCCTGACCGCTGTGTCCTGTGCGGATATTGCGGGAGGGTATGCCCGCACTTTTGCTTGAAGATTGTCTAAGCGGTTTGCATAGCGCAAAGAAATAAGCACAAGTGCAGGTGCAAATATTAGTACAGATACAACTATAAGTACAACTATAAGTGCAAATACTTGCAGAATATGGTGATAGGCGGTGAGAGCAGACATGCGCATAATGGGCTTGGATTTTGGGGAGCGTACGATTGGAGTGGCGATAAGTGACCCGCTTTTACTGACAGCGCAGGGGATTAAGACGATCCGGCGCTCCAAGCAGGAGCTTGCTGAGTTGGGTGAGCTGATTCAATCTTATGAAGTCACAGAGATCGTGCTGGGTTACCCTAAAAATATGAATGGAACACTTGGTCCCCGGGCTCAAATGACCGAGGAATTTGCCGGGGTCCTGAAAGAACAGTTTGGACTGGAGGCGATTCTCTGGGATGAACGTTTGAGTACGGTGGGGGCTCAGCGTTCCCTACTGGAAGCCGATGTCTCCCGTGCTAAGAGAAAACAAGTGATTGATAAAATGGCTGCAGTTTTTATCCTGCAGGGCTACCTTGATTATTTACGGATTAAGGGCCGAAAAGAGCCTTTATTCTAGGAATTTTACATTCGCTTAATTTGACAATCATTACCTCCAGGTAGTACAATTACAGTATCTTTGATAAGAGGTGAAACAAATGACCGAACATAAGCATGGTCCTGAGTGTGATCACGAGCATGACGTTGAAGAATTTGACACAATTATTCTGACCGACGACGAAGGACATGACCACGAATTTCTTCATTTGGATACATTAGAAGTTGAAGGTTCAACTTATTTTGTACTGATGCCTATTTCTGCTGAAGAAGAAGAGGAAGAGGCAGACGAAGCAATCATTCTTAAACTTGGTAAAGATGCTGAAGGCAATGAAATGCTTTTAGACATCGAAGACGATGAAGAATGGGAAAAAGTTGCTGACGCATGGGAGACCATGGACGAAGAAGAATAGGATCTTAGCTCTAGGCTATCTAAGCCCGCTTGAATTCAAGCGGGCTTTTTATTTTATTCCAAAATTTATCCGGTCGCTTTTCCATTTTACGAGCCATAATTTCTGATGAAAATGCAGACTCTATAAAAAGATAATAAACGATTATAAGGAATTAAACCTCGAAAAATTCGGAACGAGGAGGGGAGTCTTAATGAATGCCAGATCAAAATGCGGTCTTATTCTGCTTGGTGCAGCCTTGGCACTGGCGGGCTGTTCAGCAGGCGAAAGCGGGATGTGGAAGCTTGCACCGGAGACATCTCCTCTCCAAATCAATCAGGCTCTTCCTGAAGGCTCCGCCCTGGATGACTTGAAGCTGGCTGGCCTGAAGCCGCCGGAGGCAGAGGAGCAGATCAAGGAATGGGAGCAGGACAAACTGGAAGAAAATCTTTTCTTAGTGTACAATGAGACAGAGATTCCGACTTCCTTGGCTGAATTAGGAATTTCCCTTGATTTTACGAAGACCTGGCAGGAGATCTTGAAAAAGCCCGGTCAGCGCGTGGCGAGCATCTTAAAAATTGATTATGTGAAAGCCAATCAAGTTCTGCAAGATAAATTGAAGCAATTTACCCACTCAGCAGTTGATGCCAGTTATAAGATTGAGAAAGATCAATTTGTGATTACACCTGCTCAACCCGGGCAGGTAATTCAGGCAGACGGGATTCTTCAGGAGCTTCAAAAGCAATCTTTGAGCAGCCTGCCTGAACGCATTACTGTGCCAATGGCGGATATTCCGGCTTCGATTACCACCGAAGCTTTAAATCTGCTTGCGTTTGATGGGATCATCGGTGAATATACGACAAAATTTAATCCCAATGAGAAAAACCGGACTGGAAATTTGATTGCTGCTGCGGTGAAGCTGGATAAGAAAGTGCTGAAACCGGGAGATACCCTCTCGTTTAATGACACCATTGGTCCCCGGACCGTGGAAACCGGTTTTAAAGATGCTTATATTATCATTAATAACGAGTATGTTCAGGGAATCGGCGGGGGAATCTGCCAGGTATCTTCTACCTTATACAGTGCTGCGCTTATGGCTAATCTGGAGATCCCGGAGCGAATACCCCATGCTGTGGCTATCGCTTATATTCCTTTGGGCCAGGATGCAACTGTCAATTATCCCAATATTGATTTCAAAGTACGCAATAATACTCAGTCGCTGATCTATATTCGCACTGCCGTTAAAGGGGACAGTCTGCTTGTTCGGATCTATGGCAAGAAAACCAATACCACGGTTCGACTTGAGCAGGAGATTGAAAAACAAACTCCCTTCAGCACAGTGCGGAAAATCGACGCATCCTTGCCGCCGGGCAGCATAGTGCAGGACCAGCGGGGGAGCAACGGCTATGTGGTCAAGACCTGGAAAATTGTCAAAGACGCTGCAGGAAAAGAAACCAGGCAGTTATTGAGTCGTGACCAATATGCCCCTTCCAGCAGGATCTTGCGTATTGGAGCGGATTAGAAAGACAGGGAAGAGAGTGGAAGTAGAGATATGGGGAAACGTTTACTAACCAGATTGATAGGAAGCCTTTTTATCCTGGTCATGCTGGGCGGAGCGGGAGCAGCCGGGTGGTGGAATTGGGCAATCAAGCCCTATGCTGAAGAAGGAAGCGGCAAAACAGGAGCCTTTACGGTCACACAAGGAATGTCGGCGTCCCAAATTGCTCAGGAGCTGCAAAAGAAGCAGTTTATCCGCAATGCCTGGGCATTTCGCCTGTTGGCGACTCGGGAAAATGCGGATTCGAAGCTCTATGCCGGGGACTATTTTCTATCCTCAGAGATGAGTCCTCAGGAAATGATCGGGAAGCTTACGGCAGGTCCCGAGTATGCAGCAACCCGCGTAACCATCCCGGAGGGGTATACCACGGCTCAAATTGTCGATTACCTTGCCGATAAAGGTTTCGGGACCAAGGAAGAGCTGGCGGGAATAATCGCCAATGAACCCTTTGATTACGCTTTCCTGCAGGACATGCCTAAGGATCAAACACGCCTGGATGGCTTGCTTTTCCCGGATACCTATTTCGTGGACAAGAATACCACTCCTAAAATGATTATTGATATGATGCTAAATCGCTTTGACCAGGAAGTGACCAAAGAAGCAGTGGCACGGATAAAAGAGCTGAATCTATCGCTGCGTGAGTGGATTACTCTGGCTTCAATTGTAGAAAAGGAAGCAGGCATTGATGCTGACCGACCGATAATTGCCGGGGTATTCATCAACCGCTTAAAGATCAATATGCCTTTGCAATCGGATGCAACAGTGCAATACATTCTCGGGACCAATAAATATATCCATTCCCTTGATGATATTAAAGTCGAATCCCCCTATAACACGTATATTCATACCGGACTGCCCCCCGGACCGATTGCCAGCCCGGGCCACGCTTCTTTGGCTGCAGTCCTTCATTATACGCAAAGTGATTATTTGTATTTTATCTCGAAAAAAGATGGTTCCAGTGTTTTCGCCAAGACGCTGCAGGAGCAGACTGCTAATCAGTATAAATATATGAAATAATGATGTTGAGGTAATCGATCATGTCTGAGAAACAAGAGTTCAAGAAGCCTGAGTTGCTTGCTCCGGCCGGAGATTTTGAAAAGCTTAAATTCGCGCTGGCGTTTGGAGCTGATGCGGTCTATATGGGGGGATCCTCCTATGGACTGCGGGCATACGCCGGAAATTTCGATATGGAGAAAATGGAAGAGGCTATCCGTTATACCCATGCCTTGGGACGCAAGCTTTATGTCACGGTCAACATCTTTGCCCACGAGCAGGATTTCGAAGGTATGGCGGAATATCTTAAGCAACTGGAGCGGATGCAGGTAGATGCCGCTATCGTTTCAGATCCCGGTGTTATTGCCCTGGCTCAGGAGGTAGCGCCTAATCTGCCGCTGCATTTGAGTACCCAGATGAACAATACCAACTCTTATAGCATGCGCTTTTGGTTAAAGCAGGGGATTGAGCGGATTGTCCTTGCCCGTGAGCTTACTCTGGAAGAGATTCAAAGTGTCCGTCATAATGTTCCCGGTGAGCTGGAGATGTTTATTCATGGCGCCATGTGCATGTCGTATTCCGGACGCTGCCTGCTTTCCAACTATCTGACCGGCCGGGATGCCAATCACGGGGAATGTACCCAGCCTTGCCGCTGGGGTTACGGCTTGGTCGAGGAGAAAAGGCCGGGCCAGGTCTTCCCGATTGAGGAGGACGAGCGGGGCACTTATGTCTTTAACTCCCACGATCTATGTATGCTCCCGCACTTGCCGCTTCTTAAGCCTCAGGAGATTGATAGTTATAAGATTGAAGGACGCATGAAAAGCATTCATTATGTATCCAGTACGGTCAAGGTCTATCGCCAGGCCATCGATACCTTATGGGAGCAGGGGGAGGAGGCCTTCCTGGCCAAGCTTCCCGGCTGGCTTGAAGAAATGGATAAAGTCAGTCACCGGGATTATTCCGCCGGTTTCTTATTTGGAAAACCGGGAGCTGTTTCACATAACCTGGAACACTCCAATTACATACGTGATTACGAGTTCGTTGCTTTTGGCTTAAGTCAGAATTCCGCTGCTACTGCCGAGAATGGCGATAATGGTGATATAACTGATTCGACTCCGGTCAATAATGAATCCGGTCAAGGACATTGGGTAGAGGTGCGCTATAACTTTAAGCAAGGGGAAATCCTGGAGGTCTTTTCTCCATCCGAAGAACCCTGGAGCTTTGAAGTAAAAGGGATCTGGACTGAGGACGGGGAGCAGGTTGAGGTCGCCCGCCATGCCAAGCAAATTCTCAGACTGGAATTACCGAAACCGTTAGCTTCTTTTGCGATCCTGCGGAGGGCTAAGAAAGATAAGAAGTAAAGATATAAGTAGGTAAGATAATTAAGAAGATCAAAAAAGTAAGACGAATATTAATTAGGAAGTAAGATTAGGAAAAAGGAAGAAAAAATGATTAAAGAAATACCCTTTGCAGACTCGGATGTGCTGATTAAAGCACAAGTGGAACGCTCAGAAATTCAAATGCTTGTAAAACTCGTCGAAGGACTTGGTCATTTAGGTGTTGTAACAACTACCGACAGACATGCCGGAGAAGTTTTGATTCAAACTTCTATATTTACTTGGCCGGATTTAAAACAAGCATTGGAAGCAATGCCATTTTCCATCAAGTTTCTGGATTTATAAAAAAGTTTAATCTGTTTTTACAATTTTTAAGCATAATCCCAACTTCGACCCATTGACGAATTAATACACAATGAGTAGAATTAGAATGTGCTTGTGAGGAAAGTCAATAGGTCATAAGTCCTATTTGTCGAAAGACCGCGGATTTATTGATACCATGCTGCGGACAAGCTTCAGGCAATCGTGAATTTATTAGTAATTTGTAAAATGAAGTGGAGGATGAAAAGTTGATGAGAAACTTAATGAATCGTAAAAAAGATGGCGGCTTCACTCTTATCGAACTCATGATTGTTATCGCGGTTATTGGTATTTTAGCGGTGGTTTTGGTACCGAGATTTGGAGCTGTCAGAACTGATGCCAAATCAGCAGGCGTAGAGACTAATATGCATTCAGTGGAATTATATGTACAGAGCAATATTGAAACATGGAAATCTGATGCTACCGCTGATACAGCTGCAGTTATTACAAAAATCACTACTAATGTAGCAGGTATTGCTAATCCTTTTGGCAATACTGGCGCAGTTTTAGCAGGTACAACTTCAGGTACACCAGTAGTTGTAGGTCCTGAAACTGGAAATCCGGTAGTTGGTGCAGTTTATGTTGCAGTATCTGGTTCGGGTTCATCTTACTCAGTTACAATTTCTGGGTATGGAACTGCTGCTACTCCGGTCAGAACCGTTACAGTAACTCCATAAGTTTGAGATATAACATTTAAGATTATTAATTATTTGTCTCAAGGGTGTTTTACCGAAAACACCCTTTTCTTTACTTCCTAGCCTTTTGCTCAGAGAGGAGGAGTCTTCATGGCTATTAGACAAGAACGGAAACGTCTCGGGGAGATCTTAATTGCCGGCGGTGCCATGACAGAGCAGCAGCTTAACGAGGCTCTTGTGCTTCAGAAGAGCCTGGGCATGCGCTTGGGTGAAGTCTTAATCCGGCAGGGCATCGTTACGGAAGAAGTTATTCTCGGGACGATTCAAAGCCAGTTGAGACTCCCTTCGATTGATCTTAACCGGATTGTTATTTCCGATTCGATTTTGAAAATGGTGCCGGAAGCGGTTGCCCGTAAATATACAGTGATACCTGTGGAACTGACGAACGGTCAGCTTTTGGTGGCGACCAGTGATCCGACGGATTATTATGCCCTGGATGACATCCGTCTCGCTTCCGGGATGCTAGTGAAGCCTTGTGTGGCTAAAAAAAGCGATATTCAGCGGGCGATTGACCGGTTCTATGGCAAAAGCGAGGCTGAAAAAGCCGTCAGTGATTATGTCAAGCAGACCGGAACATCAGTGCCTGTAGCTGCAGCTTCTCAGAATGCACCTTTGGCCGTAGTGCAGGCCGGGGCGGACTCTGATGAAGAGGCAACGCCGGTTATCAAATTCCTGAATACCATCATCGAAAATGCTGTCAATAATCATGCCAGCGATATTCATATCGAACCCATTGATGAAGATCTGAGAGTACGCTTCCGCATCGACGGTGTACTGCGGGAGATCCTGCGGACCCCGATCAGCATGGCGGGTCCGGTAATCAGCCGGGTTAAGATTATGGCTGATCTCAATATCGCCGAACGCCGCATGCCCCAGGACGGACGTATTTCTTATGTTGTCGGACGAAAAGCCATTGACCTGCGGGTTTCCACTGCCCCTACCATGTACGGCGAAAAAGTCGTATTGCGGATTTTGGATAAGGGTTCGGTCATTCTCGATAAGGTCTCTCTTGGCTTACGGGGTCAGGACGCGCGTATATTTGACGAATTGACTGCCAAACCCTATGGGATTGTTCTGGTTACCGGACCCACCGGAAGCGGAAAAACCACAACCCTTTACACGGCACTGAATCAGCTGAATACCACGGATAAAAATATTATCACCCTTGAAGATCCTGTGGAATTCAACTTCAAAGGGGTTAATCAGATTCAGGTCAACGCTAAGGCGGGACTGACTTTTGCCACAGGGCTGCGCTCGATTCTTCGTCAGGACCCGGATATTATCATGGTGGGGGAAATGCGGGATAATGAGACCGCGGAAATTGCCGTACGTTCGGCTCTGACCGGTCACCTTGTTCTGTCCACCATTCACACCAATGACGCCCCCAGTGCGATCACCCGCTTGGTGGATATGGGCATTGAACCGTTTCTGATCTCGGCATCTCTGGTTGGCATTATTTCTCAGCGTCTGGTACGCAAGATCTGTCCGAATTGTGCGACGGAGTATTCTGCCGAGCATAAGGATTATAAGCTTTTGGGAATCGATGAGCACACTCCATTGACTTTAAAACGAGGTAAGGGCTGTCTCTATTGCCATGATAGCGGCTATAAGGGACGGACCGCGATTTTCGAAATCATGCCTATAAGCAGCGGACACCGGCATTTAATCGATAAATGCGTTACAGCGGATGAACTGAGAGAATACGCAGTATCTCAGGGTATGGTGACCTTGAAACAATCGGCGACTCAGCTTGTTTTGGAGGGCGTCACCACCATTGATGAACTTCTCCGCGTAACCTATGTTAATGAATAAATATCCTTGCTTTGAAACAGTCTAGAACCAAAGAATTCCTCCCCGGGGGGTGAAAGATGCTATTCAGGTATAAAGTAATCGATGAAAACATGAAGGTCAGCGAAGGCAGTCTGGAGGCTGTGGATTATGAGGCTGCGAAGCACATGATCCGCAGCAATAGCTGGCAGCTTATTACACTGAGCGAAGCCAGTGGCTTAAGTACTATTTTAAACAAAAAAATAGTGACTCCGGTCAACTATGAATCTATTTCAGCATTTTGCAGCCAGTTGGCGATGATGGTTCGTTCCGGAGCCAATCTGATCCGTGGCCTGGAGATCCTCCAGAGTCAGCTGGAAGACAAGCAGCTTAAGGATGTCATCGACAGAATCGTTGTCGGAGTCAGCCGGGGAGATTCCCTATCTCAAGCCATGCGAGATTGCCAGGGGGCTTTGCCAGATTTGCTTATCAATCTTGTGGCGGTTGGGGAAGAAAGCGGAAACCTGGAATCGGTCCTGACCAATATGGCAGAGTATTATCAAAGAGAGAATTTTATCCGCAAGAAAATATCCAGCGCTTCGATTTACCCCGCTATTTTAACCTTAGTTCTGGTAGGACTTGTGATTTTCTTTATGAACTTTATTCTGCCTGAGATTATGGGCCTTATGACTCAGAACGGACAGAGCCTGCCGTTTGTTACCCAATTGATCATTGATACTTCCCTCCTATTTCAAAACTACGGTATCCATATGCTGATTGCACTTATCCTTATTTTCTTCGGCTTATCACGATTGTTTAAAATGCCCAGGTATAAATATTTCCTGGACGCCTTTTTGCTGCGTTTGCCGCTCTTTGGCAAGAATCTCAAAAATGTTGTGCTGGCCCGTTTTTCCCGGACCTTGGCCTTGTTTCTTAACTCTTCCATTCCGATCGTGCCGATTCTCAATTCTATGGAGAGCATCGTGGGCAATGAGATTCCGCGCTTGGCAGTCGTTCGTACCCGCGAGCGAATTATCCAGGGAGAGCCTTTGGCACTGGCCTTTGGCCAGGAGGAGTTTTTTGACCCGATAGTAATCCAGATGATGTCGATTGGTGAGGAAACAGGTCGTTTGGAGGAATTAATGGGAGAGATCGCGAATCATTATGACAAGAAAGTAGAGCTGGGAATCTCCCGCATGGTTGCTCTGATTGAACCGGCCTTCACCATTCTCATTGGCATCTTGGCCGGGGGGATGATTATTGCCATCGCTCTGCCGATCTTTAATATGGCCAATATCGCGAGGTAAGCGGAGAGTAGGAAAATCCGGATGTCAACAGCGAAACGAGTTTGCCCCAAATCTTTACATACTGCCGGGTTCACCCTGATTGAACTGATGCTGGTGCTGGCCGTGATTGGAATTATTGCACTGTATGGTGTTCCTAAATATCAGGGAGTCAAGGAGCATTACCGTTTGGAGGGTTCCGCACAAGCCGTGGTGGCTCAGTTGAAATATGCGAAGCAGCTGGCCATGGATCAGCGGCGAATAAGTTATGTGGTTGTTGATTCCGAGGGTGTTTCCGTTGTACAGCTTGTAAGTGGAAATACTAAATTGATCGATCGTAAGACTTTTGATACAGGAGTCAGCTTTCAGTACAATGCAGCAAGAGATTCCTGGATGATCGCCGTCAGCGATTCAAGCACGGGAGCTTTATTAGGGCATGGAGTATCTTTTGATCAGCGAGGTTTTGTGTCCGAGAACGGTACAATTTGGTTGGCATCAAGAGGTATTCAAAGCGTAGGGATTCAAATTGAAGAGAAAACCGGATCTTTCTCCATTACCTGGGAGTAAGACGAATAGTCGAGTTGAGTTATGGTGAATTGGAGGAGGACTGAATGAAAAGCAAAAGAGAACAGGGTATGACCATAT
>Ga0366772_1079_pt1 | contig 15556 bp, 15 predicted proteins | sample BONcelN113001C11_FD_207089 | JGI IMG/M metagenome (GOLD analysis project Ga0366772, IMG submission 207089) | Enriched cells from coal bed in the Powder River Basin, Montana, United States - BONCAT cells N11 rep2 HSBNCT.N11.300.1.C11 ...
AATTAAACCAAAAACAAGCATTAAAATAGCTAACTGTGGTGCCAGGCCTTTCATAAAATTAGTTAATTTCTCCTGGTTTCGTACTAAACTATCGGCATAAAAAATAACCATTCCCAATTTGGCTATTTCAGAAGGCTGCAAATAAACTGAGCCAAACCCCAACCAACGGCGCGCTCCATTAACCACTTTGCCAAGTCCCGGTATTAAAACCATAATCAGCAGAAGTACTGTGGCAATTAAAACGGGCTTGGCTAATGGCCGCCAAGTATGGTAATCAATATTCATTGTCAAAAACATAGCAAATAAGCCGAGTGATGCCCAAATAAGCTGCCTTTTCAGGAAATAATAGCTATCGTCAAAATTAACAGATGCCGAAACAGCGCTGGAACTGTACACCATGACAACACCAAGACCCAATAACCCCATAACAGCAAAAAACAGAATATAATCGGGTGATTTTGGTTTTATCGTCAAGACTCTCCCTCCTTACGATAACCGGCATACTAGTTGCTTAAAGACTCTCCCTCGTTCTTCATAGTTAGTAAACATATCATAACTGGCACAAGCAGGTGATAATAGTACAACCTGTGGTTCATGGGCCAGCTGATGTGCAAGGTGCACCGCCTCTTCCATTGATGCAGCCTGGTGAATATTTGTAACACCGCACCTTTGGGCGCTACTGCTAAATCGCTCTTTTGCTTCGCCTAATACAATAAAATGGTCGACCTTTTCTTTCACTAAAGTCATAAATTCAGTCAAATCTGTATTTTTATCACGGCCACCGGCAATCAGTATCACATGTCCGGCGAAGGACTCCAACGCCTTTATAGAAGATTCGGGATTTGTTGCCTTTGAATCATTATAATAAGTGACTCCGTCAATAGTACTCACTGGTTCTATACGATGTTCCACTCCGGTAAAATGCTGCAGAACTGCACTCATAGTGGCAGTATTAACTCCCATTAAAAAAGCAGCACAACAGGCGGCTAAAGCATTCTCAACGTTATGCCGGCCTAATAGCTTCATTTCTGCTACAGAGCAGATGGGATGAGTCTGACCTTGCCACCGTATCTGCATGATACCCTCTTTAACAAAAGCTCCACTTTGCAATTCGGTAGTTATACTGAAAAATAGAATTTGCGACGCTGCCCGCTCTGCCATCGTGCGAACAACAACATCATCATAATTTAAAATTAAATATTCACTATCCGTTTGATTGACGAAAATCCGTTCTTTTGTCCTCTGATATTCGTCCATGGTGTGATGCCGGTCAATATGATCAGGTGTCAGATTTAAAATAGCGGCAATGCGGGGTTTAAAATCAATAATACTTTCCAATTGAAAACTGGAAATCTCAGCAACAACAATGCCGGCATGATCCACTCCCATGACCTCATGGGACAGTGCGAGACCTATATTTCCACCAACAACTACAGCTTTGTCGGCGGCTTTGAGCATTTCTCCGGTTAAGGTAGTTGTAGTAGTTTTGCCATTTGTTCCGGTAATGGCAATCATGGGTGCTTCACACAATTGATAAGCAACCTCGATTTCACTCATAACTGTAATATTTTGTTTGCGGGCAGCCTGGATCAGGGGGATATAAATGGATATTCCCGGTGAAAGAACAATATAATCAACGCCTTCCAGCAGCGTTTCCCGCTGATGTCCGAAAACAAGCCTAACGCCCAGCTTTTGCAATTGCTGAAACTCTGCTTTTTGGATATCAATTTCTTTGACATCATTTAATGTAACTAGTCCGCCCTGACCTGCTAATACGCCTGCCACAGAGCGGCCACTGATACCGGCTCCAAGAACTAGTATTCTTTTATTGCGAAATTCCATTTAAACTCCTCCTGACCGACTAATAACCAATACGAGTAATGCTAATACGGCAAATAAAGAACCGACAAACCAAAATACAGTAACTACCTTAGTCTCGGACCAGCCGGATAATTCGAAATGATGATGAATAGGACTCATTTTGAACACCCGTTTACCAGTTGACTTAAAGGAAATAACTTGAATGATAACAGAGAGTGCTTCTAAAACAAATATCCCGCCAACAAGAACAAGCAACAGTTCTGTTTTGGTCAAAACTGCCACTGCTGCAAGTGCTCCGCCTAGCGCAAGTGATCCCGTATCACCCATGAACACTTTGGCCGGATGAATGTTATACCGTAAAAAACCAAGCGTAGCCCCAGCCAGAGAAACGCAAAAAATTGCCAAATGCGGTTTGGCAAAAGCCATAGCAATTACAGCATAGGCAGTAGCAGCCACCGTAGTTGTACCGGCAGCAAGGCCATCAAGTCCATCCGTAAGATTAACAGCGTTGGTTGTTCCCACTAAAACCAGGAATATCAAAATATAATACAGATAGCCAAAATCTACGTTAATGCCAATAACAGGCAGCCACAAATCGGTTCCACGGCCAAAGTAAGTGGTAGCAATATAAGCAAGTGCCACTGCCATAATAATTTGACCAAACAATTTTTGTTTTGCCCGTAACCCAAGAGAGCGCTTAAGAACTACTTTTATAAAATCATCAATGAAGCCAATCACCCCATGACCAAAGGTGACAAATAAAGCTAGCAGAACTTCCGCATCATTGCCTACAAAAAATAACACCGGCACTAACAGGGCAGTTAAAATAATCACTCCTCCCATCGTCGGAGTGCCGGCCTTAGCCAAGTGCCGTTCCGGTCCCTCTTGGCGAATACTTTGGCCAAATTTTAACCGCCTGAGTATTGGAATAACGACCGGACCAACAAGTAGTGCAATAATAAAAGCCAAGCCTGCTGCGTATAACAACTCCTGCATGGTAAACCTCCCCAACTACTAACCAAGCATTTCCAATATTTTCTCCATTCTCATGCCACGGGAACCTTTCAGCAAAACAGTGTCTCCAGGCTGCAGCAAGCGCCGTAAAACCGCACTGGCTTCTTCATGATCCTGACAAGCCACCGTTTCCGCCACTCCTGCTTCCTGTGCCGCGATTGCGATATGCTTTGCCAATGGTCCAACGGTAATAACCGCATTTACACCACAATCAGCAGCTGCCTGACCAATACGGCGATGAGCTTCAACCGCAACCTCCCCTAATTCCAGCATATCTCCCAAAACGGCAACCGCCCTGCCTGTGGCCACTTGCTGCAAGGTGCTGATAGCGCCTGTCATGGATAATGGACTGGCATTATAAGCGTCATTAATAACTGTATAGTCTCCCACACGCTCTATTTGTTGACGCATAGCGGTAGGCTGAAACTGGCTGAGCCCCTCTTGGATTGCTTCAGCTCTTAGCCCCAGTTCCCAGGCAGCAGCTACTGCAGCTAACGTATTATAAATATTGTGCCGCCCAATCATAGGCAAGCGCAAAACAAATTCTTCACCGTGACATCGACACATAAAGGAAGTGTGCAGTCCCTCTGTTTGAATGTTATCGGCCTGAACATGGCCGGATTGCTCAATACCGTAAAAGACAATCCTGCCTTTTGCCTTGCTGCTCATTGCCTTTACATAGCTATTATCGGAGTTTAAAACAATAAATCCAGTTTCCGGAATAGCTTCAACTAGCTCTGACTTCGCTTGAGCAATATTATCCAGCGACCCCAGTAATTCAATATGCGTCTCCCCTACATTCGTTACAATGCCAGCAGTAGGCTCAGCAATTTGTGCCAGCTCTGCTATTTCACCAGGCCCGCGCATGCCCATTTCAACAACAGCAACTTGGTGCTCTCCGGTCATATTTAGCAAGGTAAGTGGTAAACCGATCTCATTATTAAAGTTGGCCTCCGTCTTAAGTACACATAGCCGGCTTGCCAGTATCGCCGCAGTCAGGTCCTTCGTGGTAGTTTTGCCGTTAGAGCCAGTTATGGCAATGACAGGAATCTGATATCGCCGACGGTGGAAGTTAGCCAAATCCTGCAGTGCCCTTAATGTATTCTCCACTATAACGACGGCAATACCACTAGGAAGAGAAATATCTTTCCGGCTGACAACGACGCCCGTAGCGCCTTTTTGTACAGCTTGCAAAAGAAATTCGTGTCCATCAAAACGTTCACCTGTAAGGGCAATAAATAAATTTTCAGGCCGTACTAGGCGAGTATCCGTACAAATACCGTGAAATTGCAACTCCTCTACCGCTTTCTGGAGCGTTCCTTTTGTGGCTGCGCATACTTCAGCAACTGTAAAAGCAGCCATTATCTCATCTCCCTAATGATAGAGCGCGCCACTTGACGATCATCAAAATCAATCGTTTTATCTTTTAAAATCTGGTACGTTTCATGACCTTTGCCCGCGATGATCACAATATCACGTGGCTCAGCTACCTGCAGAGCCTTGGCAATAGCCTGCTTTCGGTCAACAATAACTTCATAGCCTTTCCCATTTGCAAGCCCCTGCCGAATCCCAGCCTCTACATCGGCAAGAATGGCAACCGGATCTTCGGTGCGTGGATTATCGGAAGTTGCAATAATAACATCACCATATAAAGCCGCTAAACGTCCCATTATCGGGCGCTTCGTTTTATCCCTATCGCCACCGCAGCCAAATACCACAATGATTCGCCTCTCCGCAAACTGCTGAGCAGTTTTAAGAATATTCTCCAGCCCGTCAGGGGTATGGGCGTAATCAACGATAACCGCATAGGGCTGCCCCTCATCAACTAATTCAAAACGGCCAGGGACCGTAAGGAATTCTTCTAATGCCTTTTGTATAAGAGAACTTTCAATTCCTTCAGCCCAGGCAGCGCTAATTGCCGCCAATGCATTATAGACGTTGAACATACCCGTAATTTTCAACTGCAACGGCATCAGACCAAAGGGACCGTTAACAGTGAACTGAGCCCCTGCAGCTTTGATAATCATTTCTTGCGCTCTGATTGTACTACTTTCATCGGTTCCGTAGGTTATCACAGGGCAGGAGCATTGCTGTAACAAGGCCGCCGCAGAGGCATCATCCATATTGATAATGGCGTGTTTTCCCTGTTTAACTGCTTGCGTATCGCCAAGCTGACAGAATAATTTCGCTTTGGCATCCCGGTATTTATCAAAGGTAATATGAAAATCAAGATGGTCTTGGGTTAAATTGGTAAATACGCCGACATCAAATTCGCAGCCTGCCGTACGTCCTAACTCTAATGCATGGGATGATACTTCCATGATGACGTAATCGACATCCTCTGCAGCCATTTCTGCCAAAGTGCTTTGCAGGTCTACCACATCAGGAGTTGTATTTTGCACAGGCAGCATTCTGTCGCCAATCAAAATGTGAATAGTACCGATAAGCCCTACCTTATAGCCGGCTTGCATGAAAATGCTCCGAATCAAGTGCGTTGTTGTTGTTTTACCATTGGTACCTGTTACACCAATCATTCGCATTTTTCGCCCTGGATAGTCATAGAAAAAGGGAACAATCTTCTGCATAGCTTCTCGACTATCCACTACTCGAATAACAGTCATTCCCGCTGGAACGGGTATATCTTTTTCTACTACTACAGCCACAGCTCCAAGGTTATGAGCCTGATCAATAAAATCATGGCCGTCAACACGTGCACCGGCCAAACAAACAAATAATGTTCCCGGACCGACTTTACGTGAGTCAGCTGTAATACTTTCTATTTTTTTACCTGCTTCACCTAAGACTTGTGCCTTAGGAAGTAAAGCAAGCAGTTCAAATAAATTCTTAGCCATGAAAGTTCCTCCCCTGCTTTTCCTACCTATTATCACCATTTTTGCCAAATTTAACCCATTACCTTTATTCAAAGAAGACGCTAACAGACATTCCCGGCGACGCTTTGCTGCCCGGTACCGGATCTTGTTTGACCACATTATTCCCACTGCCAACCGGGCTGATAATGAGTCCAACATCAGTTAGTACATTCGTAGCATCCGCAAGAGAAAGCCCTGCGCAATCGGGAACAGTAATTTCTCCTGTTAAATAACGGGAACTATCTGTATAAAGCAACACATTTGTACCTTTGGGCACGCGACTCCCCGGCTTGGGTATTTGATCTGCCACTCTTTCTCCTGTTTCTTCCAGACGAACCGTTAAACCGGCTTTTTGCAATACTTTTGTTGCTTCTGCAACCGGCAAATTAATAACTTGCGGAACCTCGGTATGTACTTCCTTGCCATCTTTAGCAGCTGCAGCAATTTGTGGTGTCAGTTTAATATACGGCAAGACGTCTTTCATTACCGCCCCAAATACCGGCGCAGCAATCTGCCCGCCATAGTAGAGACCAACCGGCTCATCAATGATAACCAGCATAGCCACTTGCGGATTATCAGCAGGTGCAAATCCAACAAAAGAAGCTACATATTTATCAGGCAAATAGCCACCGGCACCCACCTTCTGCGCCGTACCGGTTTTGCCGGCAACACGAAAGCCTTCGACAGCAGCATTTCTACCTGATCCTTCTTCAACAACTTTTTCCAAAACTCCTTTTTCTTGCTTTGCTACCGCTTCCTCTAAAACCTGACGGACTACATCTGGCTGAAATTCCCGGATAAGCTGACTATTTTTATCTTTTACTTCTCTTACAATCTGCGGACGGTTAAGTTTTCCGTCATTGGCCACAGCGGCAACTGCGTTTACAAGTTGAATAGGCGTTACAGCAATACTTTGACCGATGGACATAGTGGCAATATTAATCGGCTTCACCTTGGCCTTATCAATCATAATCCCTTTAGCCTCGCCGGGCAGATCGATGCCAGTATGCCGGCCAAAACCAAATTTATCTATGTATTGGTAAAAAGGATCGGTTCCCAACCGTAGCCCAACAGTAACAAACCCTACGTTGCAAGAGTTCTGGACCACTTCAACAAAGCTTTGACTGCCATGACCGCCATGCTTCCAGCAATGAATATTCCTTCCCTGAACTTCAATGGAGCCAGGATCAAAGAAACGATCTTCCAATTTTACGACATGTTCCCCTAAAGCTGCAGCAGTTGTAATAATTTTAAAAGTTGATCCCGGTTCATAAGCATTGGAAACAGCATTATTGCGCCATAACTTAGGAGCATATTCAGCAAAGCGATTGGGATTATAGTCCGGCTTGTTTGCCAAGGCCAAAATTTCTCCTGTTTGTGGCTGCATGATAATGATCGTAGCTGCGCGAGCCTGGGTTTCTTGCATAATACGATCCAGTTCGCGTTCCACAATCTGTTGAATAACCAGGTCGATTGTTAAATAAATATTCTGCCCATCCACCGGCGGAACATAGCGATGATTTGCATACGGTATTTCACGGCCCCGGGCATCATATTCAACAACAATACTGCCCGAGCGGCCCCGAAGATAACTGTCAAACGTCATCTCCACACCATCAAGTCCCTGACTGTCTACTCCTGTAAAGCCAAGGACATGGGAAGCCAAATTATCATGCGGATAATAGCGTTGACTCTCTTGTGTAAGGCCAATACCGGGAAGATTTAATATTTTCACCTGTCTTGCCGTTTCGGCATCGAGTTTGCGTTTTATCCAGGTAAAAGCCTGCCTTTTTTTTAATTTGCTTGCCAGATTATTAGGGTCTAACGCCAAAATAGCAGCCAACTTGGCTGCTGTTTCTTCAGGATTGCGTATTTCAGCCGGTATTGCATACACCGACTCGGCACTAACGCTGATAGCTAACTCCCGGCCCAGCCGATCATAAATTATCCCGCGTTTTGCCTCTACAGGAATGTCTCGTACCCGTTGATCAGTCGCATTCTCAGTTAACCACGCACTCCTGTAAAATTGGAGATAACCGAGACGGCCTATCAAGCCGACTATGACAAAAGACACCAATAGGAAAAAAACTGCCACCCGTTTGCGAATGGTAACATGCGAAGCTGACGCCATAATTCATCCCCCATCACGAGAATTTAGCGCCCCTTACTTGCCTCCGCTGTCCCTGCCTTAAAGATGCCAGTTACCTTGTCAGCAATCGTTTTTCCCTGTCCCGTTACAACCTCGGAGGGACTTTGTACGTTATTGCTGGCATATAGCATCGTTTGCGGCATAACCATGCCTAATTGACTAGTAGCAATTTGTTGTATCCGTTGTGGCGACTTCAATTTGGCAATATCCAGGCGTAGCATTTCATTTTCTTTTTCCAGCTTAGCTGCCTGTGCCTTTAACTGAACGAGATTATAGCCTGAGCTGACAATAAATTCACTCTGCAGAGTGACTGCCATCGCCATAACCGCAAGCGTCGCCGCCAGAATAAGACACTTACTGCGTAGATTTTTATTAACCTTAGGCGTGGACTTAGCGGGAAGTGAGGGGATAACCATCTCATCCTGGACTATCCAATCTTGCTTTCTGCTTACTAACATATCTATTTCCCTCCCTGGAAATTAGAACAATTCATGCCAATTTATACTCGTAAGGCTACACGCAGCTTAGCACTGCGGGCGCGTGGATTACTTTCCACTTCATCTTCCGACGGTAAGATGGGTTTACCCAGCATTTTGAGAGTGGGTTTATTCTGGCATACGCATATCGGCATTTGCGGAGGACAAATACATGCTTTTGTTAATCCCTGCATGGTTTGCTTTGCAATTCTGTCTTCCAGCGAATGAAAAGTTATAATACACAGCCGGCCACCTATCCGTAACCTTTTTGCCGCCGTCTCGAAGGTATTGCGTAAAATGCCTAACTCGTTATTGACTTCTATTCGTAGTGCTTGGAAGGTTCTTTTCGCCGGATGAGGCCCTTCCCTTCGTGCTGCCGCCGGAATTGCCTGCTTAATGATCTCTACAAGTTGTCCTGTTGTTTCTACCGGTTTGATTTGCCTGGCTTTACAAATAAATTGGGCGATACGCCGCGCCCAGCGCTCTTCACCATAGTCAATAATGACTTTAGCCAACTGTTGTTCCGGATATTCATTTACCACATGGTAGGCAGATATAGCCTGCCGAGGATCCATTCGCATATCAAGTGGAGCGTCCTGCATATAAGAGAACCCGCGTTCAGCAGTATCAAGCTGGTATGAGGAAACGCCTAGATCAAACAGAACTCCATCTACCGACTCAATAGCCAAAGAGTTTAATATCGCTTCCAGGTTGCGGAAGTTATCATGGACGACAGTTACCGAACATGAGGCTTGCTTTAGCCGTTCTTTTCCTGTGGCAACAGCCACTAGATCTTGATCAATACTAATGAGATGCCCCTCAGGGGCCAGACGGGTAGCAATAGCCGATGAATGACCTGCCCCCCCTAACGTACAGTCTATATAAACTCCTGCGGCATTAGTAATCAGAGCAGTAACACTTTCTTCTAATAACACGCTGGTGTGATGAAATTCCACCTTTTTCACTCCATTAAATTCCAAGATCAACCAAACTTTCTGCAATATTGGCGACCGTGGGACTGATTTGTTCACTATAATTATCCCAAACAGACTTGCTCCAAATCTCTACACGATTGGATACCCCAAGGACAACTACATCTTTTTCTAATTGAGCATACTCTCGCAAATTAGTAGGCAGTAAGACCCTTCCTTGCTTGTCGCATTCTACTTCAGCAGCGCCAGCAAAGAAAAACCGCACAAAAGCACGGGCCTCCGGTTTAGCCAACGGCAGTTGTTTGAGCTTTCCTTCTAGGATAGCCCACTCTTCTTTGGCATATACAAACAGGCAATTATCTAAGCCTTTGGTAACAATAAACAACTCACCTAATTCATCTCTAAACTTGGCAGGAAGGATAAGACGGCCTTTGACATCTACCGTATGCAGATATTCGCCCATTAACACGTCTCATCACCACCCTTATCCAATAAGCCACCACTTTACACCACTTTTTACCACTTTAACTCTATTTTCTGGGAAAATAAAAAAAATCCTTCAATTTGCTTGAAGAATTTTCAAAAATTTTGAAATTAGGGAGTTTAGGCCCAAAAGTACGGGACAATACTCCTTTTGCAAAATTAATTGCGAATTAAACCAAGTCTTTCAATTACAGGCGCTCCATTCAGACGAATTAAAAAACTCCGGAATGAAACTTCACTTTTAAACAGTGGAATTCTTTCCATGGCATAAGGATCACTATTCGGCCCCACCTGACCGTACCGGATGGTAAAAGCTGCTCGATATCCTGCCTGACGTACCAGTTCTTCGATTTGCAGATTATAGGCTCCGGTAGGATAAGCAAAGTAACGTGCCGTCTGTCCTGTCTGCTCTTTTAGCACACGCCTTGACTCAACTAGCTCTGTTTTTGCCTGCTCCATACTGACTTTATCCAACGCCACATGATTTACCGTGTGAGAACCGAATACAAACCCTTCCTGCTGCATTTGACGAACCTGCTCCCACGTCATAAACCGCTCATCTGTGCCAACCAGTCCGGTAACCAGAAAGATAGTGGCTGTAAAACCGTATTTTTTCATTATTGGATAAGCATGGTTGTAATTATCAAGATAACCATCATCAAAAGTAATCATAATCGGCTTGTCGGGCAACCGTTTGCCATGGTTTAAATAAGCCATTAATTGATCGGGACTAATAGTATGATAGCCATTGCTTTTCAGATACGCCATTTGCTTATCAAATTCTTCAGGAGATAAGGATAGCGCATGCTGCAGATAGTCGATCTTATGATAATTAAGCACGGGAACATCAGCGAGCTCGCTACCTGCTGCATGCATCCTTCCAGTTACTACGCCGGCTTCTGTTCCGGCAATGGAAACCGCAAGCATACCCAGCAGAGCAGCCAAACAAATACATATTCCCACCTGGCGATAGCTATACCGCAAAATTGCTCCCCCTTTCCACAATTAACCCAGACCACTGCTCCTATCACCTTAAGAGTCTATTTACAAACATCAATAACTTGTGCAGCCGTGATTTGCTTCAAGCGTTCCGGGTTAACTGGCAGCGCGGAATTTGCCGTTCCGGCGGCAGCGTAGACAATATCATAATCATACAAGCTTTCATCCAGATAAACAGGCAGTGCCGTTAACAAGCCAACTGGCGAAACGCCGCCCGGAGCAAATCCTGTTACTGCCTCTACTGTCAGACTATCGGCAAACTTAACTTTTTTACTGCCAAGTACTTTTGCCAGTTGTTTGGTATCAACTTTTTTATCACCACAAGTCACCAGTAAGACAGGATTGCCGTCAGCCATAAAAACCAAAGTCTTGGCAATTTGACCGACTGTCACCCCTAATGTTTGAGCTGCTAATTCAGATGTATGTGTACTGTGATCAAATAAAATAATCCTTAAATCTTCGTGTTGCTCAACAAATTGCTTAACTCGCTGCAACGGCACTGAAACCACTCCTATTCCTTTATCTTTGCTCGCACCAGCCAGCTGCAGATTCCCATAGTTAGCAGGCTGATTATTTGCTCTGCAGTTAGTTGTCCTAGTATGTCGGTACGACTAATATACATCCCCTCCAGTATAAACCGGACCATAGCCAGAAAAATAAGATATCCCAAAAAGACAATTCCCGCTTTAACCCTGCCACACCTAGCCTGATAGATGGCCACAGCAGTCAGTAGTAAAAAAAGCAAAAAGGCACTGAGAGATTCGTATAGAAAGAGCGGATGAAAAAAATCAAATTGCTCATATCCGGCAGGACGACAATTAAAGTCAATATAAATTCCCCATGGCTGGCTAGTTGGCAAACCAAAAGCTTCTTGATTAACAAAATTTGCTATAACACCGATAGCTTGGGCTAAAGCTAATCCGGGAGCAAGAATATCAGCCCAATACCAAAAGCTTATTTTTTCCCACTTACTATATAAAATTATTGTAAGAAGCAGTCCAAAAACGGCCCCTGCAAAAGATAGTCCCCCATGCCATAAAAAGAACATCTCCCCAGGCTGTTCGGCATATAAGGTCCAATTCGTTATTACATAGTATATGCGCGCACAAATGACGGCAACAGGGACGCCGTACAAAGCAATATCTACTATTCGTTCCGTTTGCTGACCGCGTAATTTAGCTTGAAATATACCACTGGCAATAGCCGACACTACTGCCAAAGCAATAACCATCCCATACCAATACACATGAAAAGGTCCTATAGACAAAGCAATTTTCCCCATGCCTACTCCTATACCATTAGCTATTCCATTAGTATTTTACATTGGAAGCTAGAAAAATGCTAGTATAAATGCATACATCTTGTCCACTGCTTCCCATACAATGCTTACCAAATGGCCCATGGCATCGACATTGCTGCTCTACTGGTTGATTTGAACAAAATAGTACAGAAAAGTAAAGCATAAGAGCCAGGAAATATTTCCTGGCTCTTATGCTTTACTTTTCACGATCTTCACCACCATTATTCCTGCTGCTATCATTCGATCAAGCGCAACCTGCGTATAATCGACCTGCAGGATGATTGACGGTGAACTTTGCACCACACTCACTTGAGCATCAGGAAGAATCCCAAAAGCACTGAGCTTTGCAAAATGCCTTGCGATAAAAGGATCGAGGCTGATAATGAGAGCTTTATCACCGCGTTTCAGTTTCGTAACCGGTATCACATGATCCACAACCGCATCACCCCCTGATTAACCAACCATCCGGAAGAAATAGCGGTCACCGCAATCATCATGCTCATTAGCAGGGCAATCAATAAGCCCCGTTCTTTGATCATCACCGCAAACTGAGCAACACAGGGCATAAACAGCGTAAGCGTTACTGCTGCCACAACCAGCTGCTGATCGGATAGTCGACCGGAAACTACCATATCATATAATCCGGCTGCTCCATAGTCACGACGAAAGAAACCAAGTAAAAACGCCTCTGATGCCTCGGCTGGCAAACCCATAAATTTCATAACAGGCTCAATGTTGCCTATCAGGCTGGTAAGCATTCCGCTCCGCTCTCCTATCCACAATAGACAACTGGTAATAATAAAGATAGGGAGAATTTCGATAAAATACCAAAACATGCGGGAATAAGCTTTCTTTAAAACGTTCGTCACAGCTGGAACACGTAAGGGCGGTAGTTCCATATAAAAAGCACTGCCGCCACTACGGGTGATCTTTGCACTCAACCACCCGGCAAAAATAAAAACAAGCAGCACGTAGGCAGCCCAAATCAGTAATGCCGTCTTATTATGGGCTAACAAAGACAGGACCACACCTAATTGGGCAGAACAGGGAATGGTCAGAGAAAGCAAAAAAGTGGCTATCACTCTTTCACGTTTGGTTTCTAAAGTACGCGTCACCATAACAGCCATCGTTCCACAGCCAAACCCCAAAGCAATCGGAATAATAGCCCTCCCGTTTAATCCCAGCATTTTAAAGAAACGATCCACTAACATAGCAAGTCGGGGCAAATAACCACAATCTTCCAGAACAGCAAAAGCAATGAAAAAAGTACCGACAATTGGCAGAATGATAGCAACGGCATATCTTATGCCTAGTGAGAAAAATCCATACTCACCTACAATAAAGGATTGCAGCCACTCCAATGAGATATATTGTAATACCACATCTTCTACAATCGGAATTATTGTCTGTACGAAAAGCGTGTTATTTAGATAATCAACTAATACTCCAGCTCCAAAAAGCCCAACAAATTGGTATAACCCAAAATATAGTATTATACATAATAATGGCAGCCCTGTGAAAGGTTCACACGTAATCCGGTCAAGCAGTTCAGTCCTACGCCGACTTCGGCCTTTGCCATATTTGACAGTCAATTGGAGCAATTTATCAATAATCCGCTGCCGTTCCAATGCAATAAGGCAATCTAAGCTTTGCCCCATTCGTTCAGAAAAATTCTCTCTATATTGCTGTATCTCTTCAAATTGCGCTTCCCTTATTATACTTCGTCCTGCAGCACCGTCACCCTGCAATACTAATAAGGCTGTTAATCTTCTGTTAAATCCGCTATCTAAAGTCAATTTACTGCTGACATCATGAATAGCCTTCTCTAGTGGTTCCGAAAATGACAAGGGTTCAATTGTCCCAGGCGTAAAACATCCAATTGTTTTTGTTAATGTTTTCATTCCGATGTTGCCAATGGCGGAAGTAGCAATGACAGGAACGCCAAGTATATCTGACAAACGACTTATCTGGATGTGGATTCCGAGGGTTTCAGCCTCATCCATAACATTCAGATTCAGCAGAACAGGAAAACCGCCATCAATTAACTGCAACGTAATATTGAGCATCCGCCTGATGTTCTTGGCATCAATAACATGGATAACCAGATCAGGCTTCTCACAGCGCAGTAAATCTAACGTTACCCGTTCTTCATCAGTAACAGCACTTAAAGAGTAAATTCCCGGAGTGTCTATCACTTCATATAGTTTACCGTTGATTTTCGTCTGCCCTCTGGCAATATCTACCGTAGTTCCGGGATAGTTGGAAACAACAACATAGGCCCCTGTTAAATAGTTGAAGATCACGCTTTTCCCTACATTGGGAGCACCTACAAGTACGACTTTCGGCAGTTTTTGTCCCATAGATCCTCCTCCACTTGAATAGGAAATAGCTGATGTTATTTTCTATTCAAGCGGGCAGGCAAATATGCACAGTAAAATGATAAGGCGCGCACTCCACAGGGAGTACGCGCCTTATTTTTAGATCAACGGATTAATTTTAGCGGCAATACCGGCTTTGGGCATATAGCCCATCAATCTCTCAACGGCTTCTCCATTCTTAAACACGACCATTGTAGGAAGACTCATTACGCCATATTTCTGGGCGATCGCACGGTTTTCATCGACATTGAGTTTAACAATTTTTAATTTATCACCAACATCTTCAGCCAGTTCGTCGATTACCGGTGACAGTTTTGTGCAGTATCCGCACCAAGGCGCCCAAAAGTCAACTAAAACCGGTTTTTGGGATTCAACTACTTCTTCTTGAAAAGAACCCTCATTTACACTTCGAACATTTGCCATCATTATTCCCCCTGTCAATTTATTTTTACTTCTGCGCTATGCGATTACACCGGGCCTGAACCATAATGCATGAGTCATGAATTACATTTAAATTCAACTGTTCTCCTGTTTTAACAACAGAAGCCGCATCGGCTCCCGGCTGCAGCCAAACAGTAGAAATACCTAACTGAGCACAATCACGCATAACCTGTTCTCCGACACGCGGCGGAACTACAACATCAACAGCATCCGGTTTTACCGGTAAATCACGAAGAGTGGGATAGCATTTTTCACCCAGAATTTCAGTTACACCAGGATTGACGGCATAAACATTAAATCCATTTTCTTTCATAAACTTGAAAATTTTATAGCCATACTTTTCCCGATTGTCGGTTGCTCCTACGACTGCCCAATTTTTCAGTTGAAGTGCTTCAGCAATCTTATCCAAGTCGCTTCCTCCTTTTCCCACATATCGATGTCATTAACATTATATTCCTGCTCATATTGTGAGTCAACAGCTTTCCCAATATACCCTGTTTCCCTCACAATTCAACCCTATAATTAGCATCTCACCATCAATATGAATAAAATAGGGAGAGGTGATAAACTTGGCATACGCAATAATCGTGTCATTAGCTTCCAGACGACTGCTACTTTATCAGGGTGGTCAGGTTATACGTACCTATCCCGTTGGCATTGGCAAAACAGGCACACCCACACCAACCGGTGGTT
>Ga0366772_1080_pt1 | contig 15533 bp, 12 predicted proteins | sample BONcelN113001C11_FD_207089 | JGI IMG/M metagenome (GOLD analysis project Ga0366772, IMG submission 207089) | Enriched cells from coal bed in the Powder River Basin, Montana, United States - BONCAT cells N11 rep2 HSBNCT.N11.300.1.C11 ...
GACACATCTGTAGTGGTATAATGTATACAAAATAACAATTATCCAAGAAAGTGTATCTAGGGTTCCGCTGCTTGTCAGGTCTGGACCGAGCGATGCAGGGTGCGGCATTGTCGCCGCGCTACACCGTGGGTATAAAAGACCCTGCGGAAAGTTTCTTGCTCAAGAAATTTTCCGCAGGTTTTTTTGTACCCATTTTTTGTTATAACTCATAAGTGATGATTGGGAAAAAACTGTGAATGAGCCGCTGCAGAGAGCCGGTGGATGGTGTGAACCGGCGCGGAGTTAACAGTGAAACTCACCCAGGAACTCTCTCGCTGAATCAGTAAGCGGGAGCGCTGGCAAGCGTTAACCGGCAGCCGTTTGGCGCAATGAGCTCCAAATAGGGTGGTACCGCGGTCAATTCCGCCCCTATTGACAATATGTCAATAGGGGCTTTTTGTTTTAAAAAAAAGAAAGGAGGAGAGTGTGGCAAACAAAATTTGAGCGTTTAAAAAGAAAATTGGAAAAAGGTGGGGGGATTTTTATGAGCCAGAAAGTAATTACAATTTTTGATACAACCTTGCGGGATGGTGAGCAAACGCCCGGAGTAAATTTGGAAACCAGTGAGAAGGTAGAAATCGGTCAGGCGTTAGCGAAGCTTAAGGTGGACGTCATTGAAGCCGGCTTCCCTGTCGCATCTCCCGGAGACTTTGCCGCCGTCAGCGCCGTTGCCGCGCAGGTTAAAGGACCGGTGATTGCGGCTCTGGCCAGGGCGAATACAAAAGATATTGATGCGGCAGCAGATGCTTTGAAAAAAGCAGAACGTCCGCGTATTCATACCTTTATCGCCACCAGTGACATCCATCTGGAATATAAACTCAAAATGAGCAGGCAGCAAGTTCTGGCTGAAGCGGAAGCTGCCGTACGTTATGCGAAGAAATTTGTCTCCGATGTAGAATTTTCGGCCGAAGATGCATCCCGCTCCAATTGGGAATTTTTATGCCAGGTGTATGCGGCAGCGATTCGCGCCGGAGCGACTGTGCTGAATGTACCGGATACCGTAGGCTATACAACTCCCCAGGAATTTGGCGAGTTAATCCGTTATATCCGCAGCCATGTTCCCGGCGTTGAAAAGGCCGCCATCAGTGTTCACTGCCATAACGATTTAGGGCTGGCTGTGGCTAATTCGCTGGCAGCCATTGAGAGCGGAGCCTCTCAGATCGAATGCTGTATTAACGGGCTGGGTGAACGGGCCGGCAATGCAGCGCTGGAGGAAATTGCTATGGCGCTGGTAACCCGCAGTGAGTATTATCAGGCGGTGACCGGTATTGATACCCGCCAAATCTATCGCACTTCACGGCTGGTCAGTACGCTGACAGGTATTGTGGCTCCGCCTAACAAGGCGATTATCGGTGATAACGCTTTTGCTCACGAATCAGGTATTCACCAGCATGGTGTTTTAAACAACTCCTTAACTTACGAAATTATGAGTCCGGAAATGGTAGGTATTAGCCGTAACGCCATAGTGCTTGGCAAACACTCCGGGCGGCACGCCTTCGAAGAGCGGTTGCAGTCCTTGGGATATGAATTTGAAGCCGAGGCGATCAATGCACTCTTTAAGAAATTTAAGGATCTGGCTGATCGCAAAAAAACAGTATATGACCGCGATATTGAGGCGCTAATTAGTGATAGTCTGCCAGATAAGTCAGAAGTCTATAACCTGATCTATCATCATGTGGTCAGCGGCAACCAAACAGTGGCTACCGCCTCTGTGCGACTGTCGTCAGAGGCGGGTATCGTCGAAGAAGCCTGCTGTGGAGACGGCCCGGTTGACGCGACCTTTAAGGCGATTGAAAAAGCCATTGGCTGCAGCATCTGTCTAAAGGATTATCAGATCAAGGCGGTTACCTCAGGCGAAGACGCGCTGGGCGAGGCCACCGTCAGGGTCGAGCAGGAGGGCAAGGTGTTTAGCGGGCGCGGTTTGAGCACAGATATTATTGAAGCCAGTGCCAAGGCTTATCTAAATGCCATCAACAAAATGCTGGCGTCCTGCGGACGGCCTGATGCAGATCAAGCAGCGGGAGGAATATAAAATGGGAATGACGATTACCGAGAAAATACTGGCACGCGGTGCGGGGCTGTCTCGTGTTATGCCTGGGCAGTTAATCAAGTGCAAGCTTGATTTAGTGCTCGGCAATGATATTACGGCACCGCCGGCGATTACAGAATTCAATAAAATTGGTTCACCGGTTTTTGACAAGGATAAGATTGCGTTGGTGCCTGATCATTTCACGCCGAATAAGGATATCAAGTCAGCGGAAATGGCCAAAACCATGCGTGAGTTTGCCAGGCAGCATCAAATCAGCAATTACTTTGAAGTGGGGCGTATGGGAATTGAGCATGTGCTGCTGCCGGAAGCCGGCCTTATAGCGCCAGGCGAAATCATTATCGGTGCCGACTCTCATACCTGTACCTATGGTGCACTCGGTGCGTTCGCCACAGGGGTAGGACACACCGATATGGGGGCGGCCATGGCGAGCGGTGAAACCTGGTTTAAAGTGCCGGCCAGCATAAAGGTTAATCTCACGGGCGCTCTGCCCAAATGGGTTAGCGGCAAGGACGTTATTTTAACCTTGATTGGCATTATTGGCGTGGACGGGGCCCGTTACCAGTCACTCGAATTTGCTGGCCCGGGGATAGCCACCCTGAATATGGCTGACCGGTTCACCATTGCCAATATGGCGGTCGAGGCTGGCGCAAAAAACGGAATTTTTCCTGTGGATGAAGCAGCAATTGCTTATTTGGAAAGCCGGGTAACAAGGCCGTATCAGACGCAGGTCGCCGATGCTGACGCTGAATATATCCGGACAATTGATATTGACCTTTCTGCCCTAGAGCCGGTGGTTGCGCTGCCGCATCTGCCAGAGAACGTTAAGCCGGTAACACAGGTTGGCTGGATTGCCATTGATCAGGTTGTTATTGGCTCCTGTACCAATGGCCGCATTGAAGATCTTGCGCAGGCAGCGGAAGTCTTCCGGCATGGCAGTGTACATCCGGATGTCAGAGCGATCATTATACCGGGCTCGCAAGAGGTCTATTTGGAAGCGATGACCCGGGGCTATATTGAACTATTTATTAAGGCAGGCGCAGTAGTAAGTACGCCCACTTGCGGACCTTGCCTTGGCGGATATATGGGCGTTCTGGCAGCCGGAGAGCGGGCGGTGTCAACAACTAATCGTAATTTCCGGGGACGGATGGGACACGTAGACAGTGAAGTATATTTGGCTAGTCCGGCAGTAGCCGCCGCAAGCGCGTTGCTTGGACGCATAGCTGCTCCGGAGGAGGTAATAGCATGAAGATGGAAGGAAAAGTTTGGCGTTATGGCGATAATGTGGATACCGATGTGATTATACCGGCGCGTTATCTCAATATTACGGATCCGGTCGAACTGGCGCAGCATGCAATGGAAGATATCGATACCAGCTTTGCCGGGAACGTCAAGGCCGGTGACATTATGGTAGCCGGCAAGAATTTTGGCTGCGGCTCTTCGAGAGAGCATGCTCCTCTTGTGATTAAGGTGAGTGGCATTACCTGTATTGTGGCCGATAGTTTTGCCCGCATATTTTATCGTAATGCGATAAACATTGGCCTTCCTATACTGGAACTCGGCGAAGATGTTGAAAGAATCAAGCAGGGCGATATATTGGGTATTGATTTGAAAGCAGGTATCCTTTCCAATAAAACTACGGGGGAAGAGTTTCAGGTCCAGCCTCTGCCCGGCTTTATTCAGGATATTGCCCAAGCTGGCGGGTTAATCAATTATGTTAAGGGGGCTAAAAAATGAGCCAGCAAATTGTTGTTATCCGGGGAGACGGCATTGGCGCAGAAGTGGTGGAGGCTGGATTGCGGATTCTGCGCAAAGCATCTGGCCTTTACAATATTTCACTTGAATATCGGGAACATTATGCCGGAGGTGCAGCAATCGACCGCTTCGGCACTCCGCTGCCGGAAGCGACCGTGCAGGCGGCTCAGTCCTCCTCAGCCGTTCTGCTCGGAGCAGTTGGCGGTCCCCAGTGGGACCAGGTTGCCCCCGAACTGAGAGCGGAGAAGGCAATATTGGGGCTGCGTAAAGCGTTAGGCCTGTATGCCAATCTGCGTCCGGTTAAAGTAACAGCCGCGCTGGCTCAACATTCACCCTTAAAGCCCGCGTATGTCGAAGGCGCTGACATTGCCATCATCCGGGAACTTAATGGAGGCGTCTATTATGGCGAACGCCAGGAGGCCGATGAACAGGCTGGGATTAACAGGGCTTTTGACGTGGAAGCTTACAGTGTCCCGGAAATAGAGCGTATTGTGCGAATTGCCTGTGAGACAGCCAGAAAGAGGAGCGGCAAAGTGGTATCAGTGGATAAAGCCAATGTGCTGGCTTCCTCCCGGCTGTGGCGGCGGGTAGCATCAAAGATCGCCGCTGAGTATGCAGATATTGAACTTACGCATATGTATGTTGATAACTGTGCCATGCAACTGGTTCTAGGCCCCAAAAAATTTGATGTTATTGTCACCAGCAATTTATTTGGAGATATCTTAAGCGACGAGGCGGCGGTCATTGCAGGCTCTATCGGCATGCTGCCTTCAGCCAGCCTTGGCAGCGGGCCAGGACTGTATGAACCCATTCATGGCTCAGCGCCGGATATTGCCGGCAAAGGGCTGGCAAATCCGGTAGGCACTATTTTATCAACGGCCATGCTGCTGCGGTATTCTTTGAATAATGCCCAAGCGGCTGATCGGATTGAGGCAGGGGTAGAGCATGTTCTTGCCGAAGGTTATAGAACAGCTGATTTGTATCAGCCAGGCTTGACCCAAGTTTCTACCGACGAAATGGCTAAGCTGATTGAAGCCCGGATGCAGCAAGGGCTTTGATATATAAGAGAGGAGCGATATTTATGCGCAGCGACATTGTAAAAAAAGGCTCAACACGAGCCGCGCACCGGTCTTTATTCTATGCTATGGGGTATACTCCCGAGGAGTTAACTAAACCCTTTATCGGCATTGTCAACGCTTTTAATGAGGTAATCCCGGGACATATCCATCTTCGCGATGTGGCAAATGCCGTTAAGCTGGGCATTACTGCCGGCGGCGGCATGGCAGCCGAGTTTCCGGCAATCGGTATCTGTGACGGTATTGCGATGGGTCATGACGGCATGAAATATCCGCTGCCAAGCCGTGAATTAATTGCCGATTCAATTGAAGCAATGGCGATCGGACATGGTTTTGACGGCTTGGTGTTAGTGCCTAACTGTGATAAGATCGTACCCGGCATGCTGATGGCAGCCGCGCGCCTGAATATCCCGGCGATTGTTATGAGTGGCGGGCCTATGATGGCCGGACGTTATGAGGGACGTGACATCAGCGTAAGCAACATGTTTGAAGCGGCTGGACAATTCGAAGCCGGTAAAATTAGCGCACAGCAGTTGGATGAAATGGAAAAAGCGGCCTGTCCGGGCTGTGGCTCGTGTGCAGGCATGTTTACTGCCAATACCATGAACTGCATGTCTGAAGTATTGGGTATGGCGCTGCCGGGTAATGGTACGGTGCCTGCCGTACAATCAGGCGCCAGAACCATGATGGCTAAGCGGGCAGGCGCATTGGTAGTAGAAATGGTGAAAAAAGATATAAAAACGCGGGATATTTTAACCCGCGAAGCCTTTGAAAATGCAATTGCAGTTGATATGGGGATCGGCGGCTCCACAAACACGGTACTGCATCTAAGCGCGATTGCTTATGAGGCAGGGGTGGAACTGCCATTGACTCTGTTTGAAGAAATCAGCGCCAAGACGCCGTATATTACTAAACTAAGTCCAGGCGGCACGCATCATATACAAGATCTTAATGAAGCTGGCGGCATGTCAGCAGTCATGAAAGAACTGTCCAAGCGCGGCGTCATTCACGGTCAGGCCAAAACGGTGGAAGGCACAGTCGCCAGTCGTATCGAAGCTGCCGCGACCAAGCGGGCTGATGTAATCCACTCGGTTGATGATCCCTACCGCACTAAAGGCGGCATAGCCATACTCTCCGGCAATCTGGCACCCGACTATGCTGTTGTTAAGGAAAGCGCGGTAGCAAGCGATATGCTGGTATTTAAGGGAATTGCCCGTGTCTTCGATTCGGAGGAAGCTGCCATTGATGCCATTGTCGGCAAGAAGATTAAAGATGGCGATGTTGTCGTTATTCGCTACGAAGGCCCGAAGGGCGGTCCTGGTATGAAGGAAATGCTTAACCCAACGGCTGTTATCACCGGCATGGGGCTCAAAGTTGCGCTTCTGACCGATGGCCGTTTCAGTGGAGCCACCCAAGGAGCATGTATTGGGCATATCTCACCGGAAGCTATGGAGGGTGGCCCCATTGGCCTCCTCGAGGACGGCGATGGCATTTTCATTGATATTCCCAACCGTATTTTACGTGCCGAAATCACAGACGAAGAATTTGCGAAACGACGGGCTGCATGGCAACAGCCTAATCCTAAGGTAACTAGCGGTTATCTGGCGCGGTATTCTAAGCTTGTAACTTCGGCAAGCACGGGAGCCGTATTGAAATAGTAAGGCTGGTAAGTCAGCTGCGAAGGTGCTTTCTTACCGATAGAGGAGCCACTGCGCGTCACGCAGTGGTATCCTCTTTTTTAATCAATAGGAAAATGTGTTATAATAAGAAGAAAAATGAAGGGGAAGCGATTTGAGATGAGTCAATTGCAATTTATTTACAACCGCGTGAGTATACGCGCTTTTAAAGATGACGTCATTCCTAATGCCGATATTGAAGAAATAATTAAAGCAGCCACCTACGCTCCGTCAGGAAAAAATCAGCAGAACTGGCACTTTGTTGTAATTAAAAATCGCGAAATAATCGCTAATATCGTGAAGGCGGTACAGGAAAAAAACGCTGAACTGGCCGAATATCTGTCGGAGAACAAGCAAAAGGCATTGCGCGGCATGGTGAACTATCATACCGTTTTTAAAGGTGCTCCGGTACTTGTGCTGGCGTATGCCGGCCCTTACCCGACTGTAGCCGATGACCTGACAGAAGCCGGCATAATGAAGTCAGAGGATATAGCTTATTTCCGCCAGGCAAATCCCGGGGCTCAGAATGTTGCTGCCGCCATGGAAAATCTGCTGCTGGCTGCGGCTGCTCTCGGCTATGGCACATGCTGGATGACCGGACCTACCTATGCAGCTGCCGAAATTTCCCGGCTTATCGGTTTTGATAAACCGGGCTACTACTTGGCAGCCATGTCGCCTTTAGGTGTGCCGGCAGAAGGTAAATACGCCAATCCCCCTCGCAAGAGCCTAGCTGAAATACTGACAATACTCGACTGATTTTTTAAAGAACAGCTGGAAAGCTGTTCTTTATCTTTATAAATGGATATTCGCCCTGATAGCAGGAGAAGACTAAAGTAACTCAATTTCTCAATGAGGGGGCGAAAGAATGCCGAAAAAAACGGCTGTTGTCGAAGGCGTCAATATATTTAGCAAAGCCTGGAGTGAAGTTAAGAAGATTAACTGGCACGAAATCAACAGACTGTCCCATCAGAATTTTTACATAGGACTTGTTGGAGACGAACGGGATATTCAGCAGATGAAGGAATGGCTTCGCCGCTTTCCCTATTATCTCGGCAATGAGGAGATGGAAAAGAGGGCAATATTTCATACCCGGCATATGGCTAAACATACATCGGAAATTACTGTCAACCTTAACGGTCACTACGATGAAAAACTGATAAAAGCGGCTACTTTTTGCTTGGTTGCACCTATGTATCTTGATCAAGTCAGGAAACATAAGGTGGATGTTTATCCCTTTTATCCTGATGATGTTATTGAACTTCCCGCTCAAATTCTATCCAATTATCACGAAATTCGATTTGGATTGTCCTACAGCTTTCCAGTCTTCCGGCCCAAGCACGCCAATCGGGAAATTGAAAATACGGCCTTTCAAAATGCTTCATGGGTGATTGTATCAGGGGTGTCCAACATTATTCCAGGGCCGCATCAGATTATTTCCGCTCCGCTCGCAGTCATTTCTGATTTTACGGTTCTAACTGCAAATGAAATCAAATTGCTATTCGAGCTCGTAGGACTTTCCGGGCACCGGGTACGACCGTTATACCGCCTGGGGGAATTCGCCGGTGTCATTGGCATGGCCAAAATCGCTGAAACCATTGCAAATACTATTATTGCCCGGGTTCCGGCTACCAGCGGTCTGCTGATTAAGGGAGCATTGGCTTACGCTTTTACCTGGGCGATAGGAGAGGCTTTATACTACTATCAGGCCAGCGGCCGAAAAGCCAGTTCAGGCTTTCTGGCAGGAAAGTTCAAGGAGCATTATCAGCAAGGCAGGGAGGTTGCAGCCGGGATTATTCAAAATAAAATGACCCCTAATTCGCTTCCCTAAAGGGTTCCATGGCATAAAACCGAATATATACTATGATCATAGAACTAAAGGAGTGTCTCGCATTGCGTATCTTATCCGGGATTCAGCCCTCTGGCCATCTGCATTTGGGCAACTATTTCGCCATGATGAAAAGGATGATCGAATATCAGGAGAACCATGAACTGTTCTGTTTTCTGGTAAATTATCATGCTTTGACTTCTGTAACTGATCCTAACTTGCTGCGTGAGAAGACGATGGAGGCTGCCACGGATTTTCTGGCTCTGGGGCTGGATCCTCAGAAGTCAATTTTTTGGGTACAGTCTGATATGCCTGAAGTCCACGAATTAGCTTGGCTACTCTCCAATGTGACCGGTATGGGGCTGCTGGAGCGCTGCCATGCCTATAAAGATAAAATCGCCAAGGGAATGGCTGCCAATCATGGTCTATTCGCGTATCCTGTGCTGATGGCTGCGGATATTTTAATTTGCGGCGCTAATAAGGTTCCCGTCGGGAAAGATCAAAAACAGCATGTTGAGGTAGCCAGGGATGTTGCGCAGCGGTTTAATGTGACATATGGTGAAACCTTTGTCCTGCCAGAGGCAGATATTGAGGACGACCTGGCAACAGTGCCGGGTACTGACGGGCAGAAAATGTCCAAATCCTACGGTAATATTATTAATATCTTTGCCGATGAGGCAGCGCTTAAGCAGCAGGTAATGGCGATCAAGACTGATTCTACTCCTGTGGACCAGCCCAAGCCGATCGAAGGCAATGCCCTATTTGCTATTTATTCGCTTTTCCTGGAGGGCAAGGAGAAGGAAAAGCTGCAGGAACGCTTCATTACCCCAGGTTTGAAATACGGCGAAGTGAAAAAAGAACTGCTTGGCGTTATCTGGGAGTTCTTTGCCCCTTACCGGGCAGAGAGAGCGCGGATAGCAGCCGATAAGGGCTATGTGGTCGATACGCTGAGAATGGGAGCCCGCAAGGCCCGTGGTGCAGCTGATGAGTTTCTTACTAAGGCCAGGCGGAATACAGGACTCAATTACTATGAATAAAGCCTGTCTTTGAACTCTTTTAAAATAACCATCATTTGATGGTTATTTTTTTTTGGCTCCACTGTGACGCCGCTCACAGCGTGCAAACGGAAGTTTGCTTACAATAGAATTAAAAATAAAGCATTGATACAGGAGGAAACGTCATGAGCGCATATTTAGGCTTTATCCACTACTGGCTGTTTAATAAAATCAAGCTGGTGGCTGAACGTGAAGAACTAGTTTATCAGCAGGCCATGGAAGTTTGTGGAGTGACAGCCGAGGAACTAAGAGGGCAAGTATGGGGAACCTATGGAGAGCCACTGCCTGATAAAGATTTGTCGGAACTGATCGACCCAGGCAATATCCATGGCTGGCTGCAGCGGCAGATCAATGCCGCCGAAACCAGAGAAGCCGCGTTTGTCCACGGTCTTATCGAAACCTGTGGTGATAACGCCACAGCCGCTATAAAAGAAGTTTTTGCCTGTCATGGCAGACTTTGCGGCGAGCATGCCGGCAAGCAGGGCAAGTATGAGGCAGCGAGCGCGGAGGGTATCTACAAAGCATTTACTGACTATTTTCTGAATGGGATGCCCTGTGATCAGAACACAACACTGGTAGCGAGCACAGCTGAGCAGGTTATCTGGGAAGGGGCAGGCTGTTCAAAACAGAAGAATTGGTCGCGCGCCGGCATTGCCGTTCCCCTTATGAGAAGCTTTTACCTGGAATGGATGAAGGGGTTTGTCGAGGGCCTCAATCCCGCATTTACACACAGACTGATTGCTGATACTTTTACCGGAAATGCAGCCAACAGACATGAAATAGGCAAAAAATAAATAAACTAGTTCAGGAAGCAATTGCGGCCTGGACTAGTTTATTTTTTAGCAGGAAAAAAGAAGTATTCTCAGGAATTTCTAACTAAGAGGTAGAATTGGAGGTCTTACTATTAACTTCAAGGATGTTGCGATAGAGGATAAAATACTGATTGATCCGTTTTTCCGTGCCCGCAGTTATGAAACCTCTGAATGTACGTTCACAAATCTTTATATTTGGCGGCAGGCTTACCAGGTACAGTGGGGGATAGCCGGAAATATGCTGTGCGTAAAAATGTCCTGGGAAGGAGAAACCTTCTTTCTGCCCCCCTATGGTGATAGCACAGGTTTAGGGGAAGCCCTGAAGGCAATGACAGATTATGCACAAGCCGCAAGTATCCCGTTTCTGATTAAGGGGGCGACTGAGGACGCTGTTCAATTGATTGAAAAGTCGGTGCCGGGGCGGTATCTTTTTGAACGTGATCCTGATAACGACGACTATATTCATAACACCCGTGAATTGATTGATTTACCGGGGCGAAATTTCAGCGCGAAGAGAAATCACATTCACTATTTCCATAACACATATCCGGACTATAAATTTGTTCATCTGACACCTGATACAGCAACTGACTGTGTGAGCATAGCTTACGAGTGGTTTCAAAAAAAGCAGGACAGAGACAGTGTTCTGGCATATGAATTCGGCACGGTTAAGGATGCGCTTGAGCAATTTGGCGCGCTTGGACTGAGGGGCGGCGCTATCCTGATCAACAACCGGATTGTGGCCTTCTCGCTGGGCGAGCCGCTTAATCACGAAATGGCAGTTATTCATGTCGAGAAAGCGAATGATGATATACGCGGCGCGTATCAGGTTATTAACCAGGAGTGCTGCCGGTATTGCTGGCCGGAATTTGTCTATGTTAACAGGGAAGAAGATATGGGTATTCCAGGATTACGTAAAGCTAAACAATCCTATCATCCGACAAAAATGTTGGAAAAATATGACGTTATACTCCGGTAGGCGGTGATATATTGGAGATTCGGCAGCCGAACCCTCAAGACTTAGAAGCGGTGAAACGGTTATGGTCTAGTTGTTTTGAAAAAGAAGAAGAACCTTTCTTTCAATGGTTCTTCTCTAATCGATATCGTGCGGAGAATGCGTTGGGGGCGTTTGACGACGGGCGGCTTCTTGCTGCGCTGCATATAGCTCCCTATACAGTGCGACTGCGCGGCAGTGACATGTCAGCAGGTTACCTTATGGGAGTGGGCACCTTTGCCAGGTATCGCCAGAGAGGGTGCATGACGGCTCTTTTAACGGCAGTTTTAGCAGAAATGCGGCGGCGGGGAGAATGGATCAGCATTTTGCTGCCGAGACTTCCCAGCATTTATACACGCCATGGCTGGGAAATCTGCTACCATACTTTCAAATATAGCCTGCAGACTAAGGATTTGAAGACTGCGGAAAAAGTGAATGGCTGGCGGCAAGCTCAATTTCCCGGTGACATGTTGTTGCTTGACAGCATATACCGGCAATACATGCAGCCGTACCATGCTTATGTGCTGCGTGATATAGAAAATTGGCAGGGGTTACTAACCGAAAACCATGGTGAAGGTGGGCAGGTATACCTTCTGGAAATATGCGGCGTAGCATATGGCTATGTTATTTGCATTTTTTCTGGTGACATACTTCTCATCAAAGAAATGGCTTATATCAGTGGAGAAGCGAGGGAGCAGGTATTATCATTTATCGGTCTTCAGGCTCATAGTGCTTCAAAAGTGGAATGGAACTTGCCTATGGGCGATCCGGCGTACCTGCATTTTACGGATGAGAGATCAGGCATTATACTGTACCCGTTCACTTCAGGCAGGATTGTTGATGTAGTGCAAGCCTTATCACTATATAAACCGCCTGTTGGCATGATTTACATCGGATTTACAGAAGTATAATTCGTTATGGTCAAGCAGGGCTATCGCCGCATATTACCGAACTTTGTTTAGGAATAAATGAGGTGCATACGTAATGAATAAACATTTGCAAACCCTACTGCTGTCCCTTCTATTGTCTGCTGCGCTGGCAACCGCAGCATTAACAGCGCCTGTTGCCGCCGCTAACCCAGTTTATATTATCAACGGCGTACAGCAGTCCGGTCATACGGCTCAGCCGCAAGACGACGTCAAGCGTATAGAATTCCACAGTCAAGTCTACTCCAGGTTTACCGACCATGCAGCAGGCTTCAGCCTGCTGGTGCCCAGCCAAATGCAGACTGATTTATCTAATGGCGCTGTTCGCACAGTGTTCCAGGACAGCACCGCTCAAATCGAAGTATACTATGATAACTTCACAGGCACCATTTCAAGCGCCACCGATTATGTATATTACGGCAACCGTCAGACGCTGCTTAGCAGCCAGCATTCCGTGATCCGCGATGAATGGACGGAAATTGACGGATACCGCGCTCACATCCTGGAATGGAGCCGGCGCAAACTTGCTAGAATTGACAACGACAAGAACCACTATTTCAGTGCTGAAATTATCAAAAATGAAAATGAAGTCTATAGTATTTTTATCAAAGCAGCCGAACCTCTGCCGGACGCGATGAGCATCGTGCAAAGCTTTCAGATTACCAGCCCTCAGGGATCGCTTCGCAACTACAAGGAAATCAGGTCATCACAGTCTACCCTGAATGCGGAAACCGCTGCATTCGTCAAACAATACTTTTCTGCTGACAGCCCTTTAACCTGGGGGATCTTTGAACCTTCAGCCCCTGAAACAATGACCTATCTTACCGCCTTGGAAAGCCGCCTGGAGCACACGTTCCCGTTCCTGATCCGTTATCACGGTCTTGATGAACAGGTGCCGCTGCGCGGACTGCAAAAAGCCTACGACGCCAAACGCTATGTTGAGCTGACACTGCAAACGACACACTCTGATGATGTAAACGCACTGCTCGCCGGCAGCGACAGAAACGCGGCGATCATGTACGCCATTCTTGACGGGCAGTATGACGATTACTTACGCGAGTATGCGCAAAAACTTAAGAGCTTTGGTCATCCGGTCCTCTTCCGCCTCAATAATGAAATGAACGGCGACTGGTGCTGGTACTCCGCTTATTATTCCGGCAAAGATACCGATATTTATAAAGCCGTGTGGAAATATATTCACACGCTGTTCGAACGCAACGGCGTCGATAATGTGCTTTGGGTGTGGAACCCGCATGACGTATCCAGACCTGATTTCAAATGGAATCATTACCTGATGTATTATCCCGGGGACGAATATGTTGATATTATCGGTCTTACCGGTTACAATACAGGCACTTATTTTCCGGGAGAATACTGGCGCCCCTTTCACGAAATTTATCCGCCTTTATACGCCGAGTACAGCTTAGCTTTTGCTAAACCTTTCATGATTACGGAATTCGGCTCGAACTCCGTTGGCGGCAGCAAAACAGCCTGGATTGAATCCATGTTTGATCAAATCGGTCAGTTGCCAAATATCAAGGCTGCCATATGGTGGAGCGGCACTGACCATGACCAGCAGGGCAATGCCGGCCGTATCTATGTGCTCGACGAAAACGACAGGACGGTTGAAGTATTCCATAAACGTCTGCAAGAGTACAGCAAAGACGTGCGTTTAATGCCGCAGAAGGTATCTGGCGAGCGGTTTAGCCTTACATATCCCCAGGCGCTGAACAGTCTCCAGCTTGCGGCCTTTAACCAGGCTGTTCAGTTAGAGGCCGCAGCCTTCTCCCGCCAATTTTCAAAACCTGAAGTTAGCGGAAGCCTGGACTACCGGGTAGAGCGCAACAGCGGCGGCATTGTCAGTGTAACACTGAAAAAATTCTCCTATGTGCAGCATGCTGCACATCCTATGACTTTCTGGAAGTCCTTTACGTATAGCAGCCGAACAGGCAGCCTATACCGCCTGCAGGATCTGTTCAAACCAGATGCAGCCTATGCGGCCGAACTAAACCGGTATATTGCCTATCAAATCAGTGAACAGCAGCTTCCTCTGCTGCAACCCTTTAAAGGAATAAAAGCCGATCAGGACTTTTTTCTGACGACGGACAGTCTGGTTATCTATTACCAGCTTTACGAATACACTCCCTATGTTTACGGTTTCCTTACATTTAAAATCCCCCTGGAAGATCTTCAGCCACTGTTAAAAGAAGAATGCCGGCCTTCCGGCATGAGAAATGGGGAATAACAATCCACCGAACAGCAGAAAAGCAAACGGGAGAAGAGTTTTGTCTCTTCTCCCGTTTGCTTTTAAATGACAATATAATCATTAACGGCATTGCCCGGCATAGTCATCGGCGTTACAAATGCATCTGTATCAATATTGGCTACGATCAGTACCGCTTTGGGCGAGGCAAGCGCTGCCGCAAAAGCTGCGGCAAATTCATCAGTAGTATTGACCTCGACTCCTTCGATATTAAAGGCGCGCGCGAAGGAGGTAAAGTCCACTTGCCCTAATTGACAGACAGTATAACGCCTGTCAAAAAAGACATGCTGCAACTGACGGATCATACCTAAACATTGATTATTGATAACCACCGATATGAGCGGCAAATTATGATTGGCAGCCGTATACAACTCCGCGCCCGTCATCTTGAAACCGCCATCACCGGCAATATGAACAACCCGCTTTTCCGGTGCGCCAAACTGAGCCCCAATAGCGGCAGGCAGTCCAAATCCCATGGCGCCCAACCCTCCCGACGTCAGCCAGGTCCGCGGCTGGTGAATAGTCAGATGCTGGGCTGCCCACATTTGATGCTGACCGACATCAGTTGCAAAAATATACTCTCCTCCAGCCGTCTGCTCAGACATACAGCGCATAATCCAGGGTGCATTCAGTTTTTCCTGCTGATACTCATACCGGCACTCGTTTCGCCAGCAGGCGATTGTCTCCCGCCACTCAGCCGCACTTTGCAGCTGAGTCCGCTCAATCAAGATACGAAGAATGCTGCCGGTATCACCGACAAGACCGATATGCGCATCTACGTTCTTCTGGATTTCAGCGGGATCCACGTCGATGTGTATTAGCAGCTTGCCGGATGAATACCGCTGCCTGTCGCCAGTAACCCGGTCACTGAACCGGCTGCCAACAGCAATGATGACATCCGCCTCATAGACAGCGTTGTTAGCGCTCTTAGCGCCATGCATGCCAGTCATGCCTATAAATAATTCATGGTCTCCCGGAAAAACGCCTAATCCCATCAGCGTGCTTACCACCGGAATATGGCACTTATCGGCCAATACCCGGACTTCACTGCTGACACCGGCCGAT
>Ga0366772_1083_pt1 | contig 15382 bp, 13 predicted proteins | sample BONcelN113001C11_FD_207089 | JGI IMG/M metagenome (GOLD analysis project Ga0366772, IMG submission 207089) | Enriched cells from coal bed in the Powder River Basin, Montana, United States - BONCAT cells N11 rep2 HSBNCT.N11.300.1.C11 ...
AATTTGGGTATAGTTGTCTGCTTCACGCAAGGCATTAAAGTCAAAAAAGTAATATCCTTTGAGTAAAAGTTCAACCACGATTTGGTATGCCATTTTTTCTACTTGTAAGGATTCTTTGATCTGAACCGATTCAGAACGATAGATTTCAGAGTAAATTTCCACCATATCTCTGTAAAGAGAGCTCGCCAGGGAATATGGAGCCTTGTCTCCGACTTCGTTCTCCAGGTTCTTTTCTGGGGTTTTAAATGGGTGAGGTTTAACTTGATGATGAAGCTCCGATAGCGGTTTCGGATTTTTTAGGGAGTTATCATTTTGAGAAGTTTCTTTATTTATGTCTTTTAGATCTTCTTTGACACGAGAAAGTATAAAAATATCCTGAGATAGCAGACGATGCAGATTATCTTTGGTAATTCGATGGCCTGATGCCATTAGCAATACACCAGTATTAGAGTAGAGATCCACATCTAAAATATCTCCGACTTTAATCGATTCATGGGGGAGTAATTCGAGTTTATCCATCAAATATTTATGCTTCCTCCTCCCTTTATTGCACTTCCTTAATCTGGTAGACCGACTTCGATACTTAGGTCTATGCTAATTATAGGGCTAAACTATAATCCCAGAATTATAACTATGTAAAAGATGCGTAAATTTGTCGATTGATGCTGGAATCGATTGTCTTAATCATGCTGTATGGTGAAATCACATTACCATTATGGCTACTCGTTCGGGGAATTAAGAAGCCGCTTAATGCGGCTTGAGGACCTCGGGTTTTTACCAAGATAATTGGCCAGTTGACGCTGGGGTACTTGCAAAAATGAGCAAAAAGCCAGCCATTTCTGATCAGACGCGGGCAAAAGCTTATAAAGCGATGGGGCGCCTCATTGATGGAGGTACCGAAAGGGTGGATAATGCTCGAGTCGCTGATGTACGGAATACAGTCCAGAGAATGGTCAATGACATCCTGAGCTGTCCTGATGTGATGACAAATCTCCAGCAAATCATTGGGTTTGATGATTATACTTTTCATCACTCGATCAATACGACTGTCATATCCTTGATCCTGGGTGTTGGACTCCGGTATTCAGAACAACAATTGACTGATCTGGGAACCGGTGCCCTCATGCATGATATCGGTAAGACAAAAGTTCCCGAGGCGATTCTGAATAAGAAGGGTTCTTTGTCCAAAGAGGAATTTGAAGTGGTAAAATGTCATACCCAATATGGCTTTGATTCACTAAGAAAGGCGTCGGATTTAGGTATCGTATCCGCTCACATTTCTTTTCAGCACCACGAGAAATGGGATGGATCGGGTTATCCTCGAGGTCTAAAGAAAACAGAAATCCTGGAATTCGCAAGAATTGTTTCAATTGCTGATGTTTACGATGCTTTATCGAGTCCCCGTGTTTATCGAGGAGCATTTCAGCCCTATGAAGCTTACGAGTATATCTTGGCTAAGTCAGGAATGGAGTTTGACCCGAAAATTATTGATACTTTCAGTAAAAAGATTGCGGTTTATCCTATCGGTTCAGGAGTGCTTTTAAGTAATAAGCAAAGGGGAAATGTGGTAAAGCAAAATCCAAACTTCCCGATGCGCCCATGGGTTCGCATTTTTTACGACAATGATCAGCAATTAAGTCAACCTAAGGATCTTAATCTTATGGACCATCCTTCGTTACTCATTACTGCCGTTGAAAATATGTAAACCGCTCCAGAGAAGTTTTAAAACCCTTGTATTGCAAGGGTTTTATCTATTTGGTTTTAAGGATATTCCTTAAAACCCTTATTAGATGATACTTATTATGCTATAATAGGTATCATTTTAGATACATTGCCTGAGACAGTAAGGAAAGTATTAGGATTATAAGGAGGAACAGGAAACATGATCAGCGAAAAAATTGAAAATGTGTTGAACGATCAAATTCAAAAAGAATTGTACTCGTCCTATATGTACCTGTCTTTTGAAGCTTATTTTGCGAGCCGGAATTTGGATGGTTTCGCCCATTGGTTCCGGGTGCAGGCCATGGAAGAAAGGGATCATGCTTTAATATTTTTTAACTACATAAATCAAGTAGGCGGGCGGGTAAAACTTCAAGCTATAGCGGCACCTGAATGGGAGTTTTCTTCCATTGAAGAAGTACTGAACAAGCAACTGGAGCACGAACGGTTGGTAACCGCATCAATTTATAATATTGCCGATCAGGCCATTGCAGAGCGGGACCATAAAACCAGTTCCTTTATCAAATGGTTTATCGACGAACAGGCTGAAGAAGAGGCCAACGCGGAACAGAACCTGAGTAAAATAAGACTTGTTGGCGAAAACGATGGACGGGGAATCCTGATGCTGGACGCCGAAATGGGAGCGAGGGTTTACGCCGTTGCTGCACCGCTGGCAACAGCAGGCAATTAACAGGATAAATCAGGAGCCAAGTTGAGGCTGACAGAAATAAAGGCATAAGTAAAGGAAAATGGCGGACCTAGAGGGAAATGAAATCCTTGGAAATGCCAGAATTTTGCCGGACGTCCGAAGGATGTCCGGTTTTTAAATGGATAGAGTATAACTATGGGATTAAAGTTTTAGGGGAAAATCGACATCAATTCCGAAATGGTTCAGGAGCGCCTCTCGGATTTTGTCTTCAGTATCGAGCACGGTTTCCTCCACCAGCCCGTCCTTATGTATCCTTAAAATATTAGTGTTGATTGAGGCGCTGCCACCCGCGCAGGAGATATTGATCATACGCATTTGTTTGAAACCGGATTGCTTATTTTGGGATATATATTCGTTTGGCGCAAGGAAATCGACATTTTCACAGGGCCGGTCGTCGAATTTTAAGAGTTGTTCCCTGGCATCATTGACTATTCTGTACATGATGAAGTCCCCATCCGGTGCCTTAGCAAAAACAAAGTGGTTCATTCCTGATTGCTGCTCGCTGGGATCATCCAGCTTCAACGCACTGCAAGGTGACGGGCCGCCAAACCCAACATCACAGAAATACCGAGTTCCATCGATAATGACAATACCGGCACGGTGTGAAACCGGTTCATAACTCGTAGACATCCAGATCACGCGCACCATAATGGGATAACATTCAAAGCCAAGATCCTTTAAAAGGCTCATGAAAAGCGCGTTGAGTTCAAAACAGTAGCCGCCTCGGTGCCGGACCACAATTTTATCAAAAAGGTGTTCAATATCCAAAAGAATGTCCGTTCCCGTATCATAAACATCGAGATTTTCAAAAGGGACATTGCGCAGTTGAGCCAAAATGAGTTTATCGAGCGTTTTCAGGTCGGGTTTCAGTTCGCCGGTAATGCCGATTCTTTCCAAGTAATACTGTCTGTCCGGCAGCGGCGCAGATAATCCCTCGTACATATGAACCCCATCTCCTTGCTTATCAATACTGGATAACAGTTATCTCTCTATTCAGTATTTTCCATACTGAATTTAACTTTAGCATATCCTGCCAAACCTGTCATACTAATTACATTTTTTGTTTAAACTCAGTTTAAACAATTTTTTTACACTATCAGAAAGCATAAGCTACGTTACAACGGCTTCGCCTTTCTGCGATGTGTGAAGTCTGAGGCACGGCGAAGCCGGGTTTTCTTTATAATGATTTCGTAAAATTCCGCTGCGAAAGGAGTTGATAAGTGCGATGATTAAAATACTTGTTGTTGACGATGATTCGCACATTCGTGAGATGGTTGGAATATTTTTACGGGATGAAGGTTTTGACATCGTGGAAGCATCCGACGGCGTAGATGCTCTTTCAAAGTTGGAGACGATAAAAATTGACATGGTTATTCTGGATGTGATGATGCCCCATATGGATGGCTGGCAATTATGTGCCGAACTGCGAAAGTATTATGATTTTCCCCTGCTTATGTTGACTGTAAAAGGAGAAACGAGCCAAAAAGTCAAAGGGTTTCAATTGGGGGCGGACGATTATCTGGTCAAACCCTTTGATCCCTTGGAATTGGTTGTCAGAGTAAAAGCGCTGCTGAAACGCTATCAAATTGTAACATCGCAGACGATCCAAATCGGAGAACTATTTATGAATCAAAAAACCTATGAAGTCATTGTAAATGGCAAGAGTATAACCCTCCCGCTCAAGGAATTCGAGCTTTTGTTTAAGCTTGCCAGTAGCCCGGGGAAGACCTTCTCGCGGGATCAATTGATAGAAGATATCTGGAGTTATGACTTTGAAGGAAACGAAAGAACGCTGGATGTGCATATCAATCGACTGCGGGAACGTTTTCCGGAAAAGGATCATTCGTTTAGAATAAGAACCATTCGTGGGTTGGGCTATCGTGTGGAGGTATCATGAAAATAAAGGGAATGGCTCAAAATGTTCTCGGAATGGCCCTTACACTGATTCTGTTTATAGGATGCTTTTCAGCGGCTTATTTTCTCACTTCCTTCATTTATCTAAAAATGGGGCATGGTCCCTCTGCTTTCCTGGTTCAAATTATAAATTCATTAATTGGCTTAATTATGGCAGCAATAATTATCAAGGTTATGCAGCGGTTTGATAAACAAACTGCGGGTCTTTTTGATTCAATTATTAATGCTCAAAAGAAAATCGCCGAAGGAGATTTTGACGTAAGTTTGGATAAAAATACTGAGGGACTGGGACCATTTAGCGGCCTAGTGGAAAGTGTAAACAATATGGCTTCGGAATTAAGCAAGATGGAGACCATGCGGCAGGAATTCGTCTCAAATGTATCTCATGAAATTCAGTCTCCTCTTACTTCGATCCGTGGCTTTACCAAGGCTCTGCAAAATAATAATTTAAGCTCTGAAAATAGGTTGCACTATTTAAAGATCATTGAAGCTGAAAGTATGCGATTATCCAAACTTAGCGACAATCTACTAAGACTTGCCTCCCTGGAGGCGGACGTTATAAAGCTTGAACCCAAAATCTACCGCCTGGATAAGCAGCTAAGGAGTATTGTTCTGGCATGTGAACCGCAATGGTCGGACAAGAACATTAATATGGATGTATCTCTGGAAGAAATCGAAATCAAAGCAGATGAAGATATGATGAGCCAGGTTTGGATTAACTTAGTTCATAACAGTATCAAATTCACAGCGGAAAGTGGAAGCGTGAAAGTTGATTTATACCATCAGGGTGACAAAATTGAGTTTAAAATATCCGATACAGGAATAGGTATTGCCGAAGAAGATCAGAGCCACGTTTTTGAGCGCTTTTTTAAAGCGGATAAATCACGGAATCCGTCGATAAAAGGCAATGGTTTAGGACTTTCAATTGTTAAAAAAATTATTGAAATGCATCACGGGACTATCGATGTGCAAAGCAAATTGGGTACAGGTACTACATTTACAGTATGTTTACCGAGCGGATTATAAAAATAAACAAGGGTCAATATGGATAGAACAATCTCACAATGAATAAGTAGGTGAGATTGTTCTGTTTCCCAGTTTAAATTCAGTTTAAAGACTTATCATATCATCATCCATGAGGGGTTAAGCATTATGCCGCCTTAAAATTAAGAAAAACGAGGAGAAGATGATATGACCTCACACCGTAAAAATGAAGAAAATACTATGATTTTTGACCATGATCACTGGCAGAAGCGGCTGAATGAGCTGCGAGCAACGTATCACATACCGGGAGCGTCTCTGGCGGTACTTGTTGACGGAAAAATTCACGAGCTGGCTAGTGGAGTGCTGCACAGGGGTACCGGCGTAGACGTCACAACCGATTCGTTGTTCCAGGTTGGTTCAATTACTAAGGTTTATACAGCCATACTTGTGATGCAGTTGGTTGACTCGGGTGAACTCGGTCTGGACACATCCATAAAGGATGTCTTGCCGGAGTTTACCGTCCCCGGTAGTGAAGCGATAACGATTCGTCAATTACTCAGTCATACTAGCGGTCTGACCAGTGACTTTACTATCGACACGGGTCGTGGTGATGACTGTCTGACACGTTACCTTGAAGCTGTCAAGGAGTTGAGGTTAGACAGTCAGCCTGGGAGTGTTGTCTCGTACAGCAGCGTTGGCTATAATGTGTTGGGACGCATTGTCGAGGTAGTGACAGGTCAGACTTGGGATGATGCATTGAGAGACCGGCTTCTCACTCCACTTGGGCTAACCGGCACAGTGACGCTGCCTGAGGAAGTATTGCGCTTTCGAGCGGCGATGGGGCACTTGCCCGGGGGGGACCTGGATCCAGAACCGGCACCATTTTGGAACCTATTGCCACGTTCATCCGGTCCAAGCGGCGGTGCTTTATGTGCTACGGCTGCTGATCTCGTTCGATTGGCGAAAATGCACCTGGACGGTGGTATCGCACCGGATAGTACCCGTGTCTTGACTTCTGAGTCTGTTACTGCAATGCAACATTTTGTGGCGAAAATTCCCGACAAGTGGACATCCGGAAACGAAGGATGGGGACTAGGTTGGATGCTATACGACTGGGACGGTGTACCGGTATTTGGTCATGACGGTGCCACGATCGGACAGAACGGGTACTTGCGTATTGTTCCTGGAGTTGGCATGGCAGTCGCAATGTTGACCAACGGTGGGGGGACAGACTTCCTTCACACGCTGCTCTTTCGGGAATTGTTTGAGGAACTGGCAGGTGTGAGAATGCCGAATAATACCTTTGGGCCGGTATCACAACCACCTAGGGTTGACATCACACCGTTTATTGGAATTTACAAGCGTCAAGGCGTTGGCATTTCCATCTTAGAGCATAACGGAACACTGCATTTGGTATACGAAACCGATGACGGCAGGAAAGACCCTTCGCCACCGCTTGAAATAGAACTTATACCTGTGTCGGAGAACGTGTTTGCTGGGGCAGGTGGTGGCCAGGACTGGATCCCCGTGGTTTTCTCCACACTGACGGAGGGTTTAGTATATTGCTACATCGGCATGCGGGCAGCACCGAAGATCTCGCACTGACAGATCTTATTATAGGTTTGAGACTGCAGGAGGTTTGTCAAGCGGTTACTATTTCCAGTGTCTCGCAGAATCTGAAATTGTGAGAGCCTGGGCCGGCTGGATCGAGATTTGCGTGAGAGAGCAAAAGGGGATGGCGAAACATTGATGATTTCGCACATCCCCTTTTTTATTTACTTTTCAATCCTGCCATTGTGGGCAGCCCCGCCCCTGTTCGCCAGGTAATGCGGGACGCTAATTCACTGAACCGCCATCCGTCTGCAGTGCGCACCGCCACACCTTCGAAAACACCACCGGCAACGAAGTGGGCTTGTAATGACCTGGGGTCGCTTTCCTCCTCATACCAGAGGTGCATGGCCGTCATGTTGGCCCGGAGTCGAGCAGTGTCGCCTTCAAAATCGATAATATGATCGGAAGTGACATGATGAGTTGCCCGGAAGCGGTCGAAGGATTTGGACTTCTCTGCGGCAATGGCTTCCGGACCCACGACGGATGCGCCGTTGGGGGATACAAGTCGGCCATCGGTCGTGAATATAGCGGCCACCGCTGAAGCATGGATGCATTTGTCGTCAACAATACTGCAGAAGCGGCTTAGCAGCTGGCTGACCTGCATGCGATCAGTAAGGTTGGTTAACTCTGAAGAGAGGTACTGCTCCTGGTGTCCTCCTGATTTTTCATTCATGATAATTCTCCCTTGAAGAGCTTTTTCCGCAATGCTTGTTTTTGCGATTCATCAACCTGAGGCAACAGGGATTTCATCTTTTGCTTTCTTTCTTCCGTAAGGCTGCCAAGGAAAGCACGCATCTTTTCCGCCAATTCCGGTGTTAAATAATTGCGTTCATCCATTCGAATCATCTCCATCGTTTTTAATAATTGGTCTGCACTAACATTCTGGTTATGTGTCAGCAGGTTTAGCAGCTGTTCAAGCTCATGGCGCAGCTTTTCCTTGTGCATGATCTGTTCATTCAGAATTTCCAGTTGAGCTTGAATGACGGGCAGGGGATTATAGTTGGGATTTCCAATAATGGTTTGGATTTCTTCCAAGGAAAGCCCCAGTTGTTTGAGAGACAAGATCTGCTGTAGCTTGGCTATATCAGTTCCAGTGTAGAGTCGATGACCGGCTTCAGTGAATTCAGAGGGCACTAGTAGACCTATTTGGTGGTAATGGTGCAGTGTTCTTATGGTTATTCCACACTGGCTTGCAAGCTCACCAATTCGCCAAGTCGTTTTTTGCATCCGGACACCTCATTTAGTAGAGTTTTTGTCGACACGTTGATTATAAAACCTGACGCAGCGTCAGATGCAATAGGTTTTATAAATAATTCGATTAATTTAGAGAACCTAGAGGAAAAAGCGGGTTGTAAAAAGAAGTGGATACTTCAAGAGATTAGTTCAATCAGATGTTAATTTGCAAGGAAAACCAGGCTTTGACGGAAAGGAATATTCAATATGAAAACAGTAAAGTTAAAAGATGGCTCAGAACTTGTGATTCGAAACGTAATGGTGGATGATGCTGAACAGATGGCACAGTTCAAACAATATATCAGCCAGGAATCGGATTTTCTTTCCTTTGGGAAAAACGAAATAGAGAAATCAGCTGAGTGTGAAGCTCAGCTGATTCAGTCGACAAGCGCAGCAGAAAACTCCGTGATTATTATTGCCGTGGCCAACGAGGAAATTGCGGGCTTCGTCACGTTCAACGGCGGTTTCAGAGTCAGAAAAAAGCACTCCGGTGATATGGGCATTGCCGTAAGAAAGCAATATTGGGGCAAAGGAATCGGGAATCTCCTTATGGAAGCCCTTATTGAGTGGGCTAGAAACACGAAAACGGTTAGAAAGATCAACCTTTTGACACGTACGGATAACGCAGCCGCGATAAGCCTGTATGAAAAATACGGTTTTACAAAGGAGGGGATTCTGACAAGGGACGTTATTATCAATGGCATATTTTACGATTCTTTCAGCATGGGGCTTTTCATTGATTGATTGCAGTAATCGGAAACAATCCGACCTTATCCTACAGGGGCCGCAATATTTCGGACAAACAAGAATGCTTAACGTTTTGGTGGAAATTATAAGTATGAAGTGATTGCTTTCGGAAATACCAACAAGAACCCTCTGCAGTTTATCCGGGAGCGTTAAATATCGGGATAAGGAGACCTGACATGGAACATGGTTATATCCATATCGTTGGTGCACGAGCGAATAACTTAAAGAACATTAATTTGAAGGTTCCCAAAAAGAAGATCACCATTTTTACAGGAGTTTCAGGCTCGGGCAAATCGTCCATTGTCTTTGAAACGATTGCACAGGAAGCCGGACGGCAATTGAATGAAACCTTCAGCAAATTTATTCAAGGCTTTTTACCGAAGTATGGTCATCCGGATGTGGATGCCATTGAAAATCTTTCCTTAGCAATTATCGTGGATCAAAAGCGGATCGGCGGCAACTCACGTTCAACCCTCGGGACAATCACGGATATTAATCCCTTGCTCAGACTGCTGTTTTCACGCATCGGGCAGCCCCATCTAGGACCTTCCCAGTATTTTTCCTTTAACGATCCCAATGGCATGTGCAAGATCTGTGAGGGTATCGGCAGGATTGTTACCCTGGATCTGGACAAAGCTCTGGATCAGGAAAAGTCCTTAAAAGAGGGAGCGATTTTGCTTCCGGGCTTCACCCCGGGCACCTGGCTGTGGAAAATGTATGCTGAAACCGGCTTTTTTGATGTTGATAAAAAGATTAAGGATTATACCCCAGAGGAATACCATAAGCTGGTCTATCATCAGCCGGAAAAAATCAAATCGGCCATTGTGGAAGGAATGAACACCACGTATGAAGGTCTGGTTGAGCGATTTATCAGGCAGAACGTCAAAACCCAGTATGAAAAATCCGAGTCATCCCAGAAGAAAATCGCGCCCTTTATCACGGAAGAGCAGTGCCCTGACTGCGGGGGCAAACGCTATAACGAAAGTACGTTGTCGTCGAAAATCAGGGGCTATTCTATTGCCGATTTGACAGCCCTGCAGGTAGATGAGCTGCTGAAATTAATCCAAACCATTCAGGATCCTCAGGTCAAGCCGATTATTAAAAACTTGTCAGAGCGGTTGAATGATTTGATTCAAATCGGACTGGATTATGTAAGCCTGGATCGGGAAACTTCCACCTTATCCGGCGGGGAATCCCAACGGGTGAAAATGGTTAAACACCTGACCAGCAGCTTGACTGATGTCATGTATATTTTTGATGAGCCCAGCATCGGCCTCCATCCCAGAGATGTGCACCGGCTGAATGAACTGCTGATCAAATTGCGGGATAAAGGCAATACGGTGATTGTGGTTGAGCATGACCCGGATGTGATCAAGGTTGCCGATTATATTGTTGATGTGGGGCCCAAGGCAGGCACAAACGGCGGGAGGATCATGTTTGAGGGCAGCTATAGCGACCTGCTGCAAGCCAAGACCCTGACCGGGGAATATATCGGCAGGAGCCTGCCGATTAAGAGTAATCCAAGGACCAGCAACGATTTCCTGGAAACGAAAAAAAGTACGTTACACAATTTGAAAAACGTCAGCTTAAGAATACCCAAAGGGATTTTCACGGTTGTGACAGGGGTTGCCGGCTCAGGCAAGTCGAGCCTGGTCAATGGTGTTTTTGCCAAGGAGTATTCGGATGCCATTATCATCGATCAGTCCGCAGTCAGCGCCAATCTGCGTTCGAATCCGGCTACCTATACGGGAATTATGGATCAAATCCGCAAATTGTTTGCAGATGAAAACAAGGTCAGCGCCGGTTTGTTCAGCTATAACTCGGAGGGGGCCTGTGAAGCTTGTAAAGGACGGGGTTATATCGAAACCGATCTTTCCTTTATGGATTCAGTGGAAACTCTCTGTGAGGAATGCGGCGGCAAACGCTTTAAGCAAGAGGTTTTGGCCTATGCCTATAATGGCCGGTCTATTGTCGAAGTGCTGGAAATGACCATAGCCGAAGCCGTTGACTTTTTCAGCCAAAAAGAAATCAAAAACAAGCTGAAGCACATAGTGGATGTGGGTCTGCATTATATGACCCTGGGGCAACCCTTGGACACCTTGTCCGGGGGAGAGTGCCAGCGCTTGAAGCTTGCCAAGGAATTGAGCAAAAAGGGCAATATCTATATCATGGACGAACCCACAACAGGTCTGCATATGTCCGATATTACCAGCATTTTGACTATAATTGACCGGCTTGTGGATAAGGGCAACACCGTGATTGTCATTGAACACAACCTGGATGTCATCCGCAATGCCGACTGGATTATTGACGTCGGTGTCGAGGGCGGCAGTAAAGGCGGGCAGATTCTTTTTGAAGGGCCTCCCGGTGAGTTAAGAAACTGCCAGGAGTCCATTACGGCAAAATACTTGTAGTAAAAGAGAGGGAGCTTTGGCTCCCTTAATCAGTCCTCTTTTGATCCCGTCATCTCTTAATGCAATAAACTTGACGAGAAGTTGAAAACAGCTTATCAAGCATTCCTGTAATCAATGAAGACGAGTTTTGAGCAAAAGAAAATCCCCTGATATGATTGATATGTGCACTAGCCAACGCACAAAAATCATAAAGACAGGGGAAATTCAGCAGATGAAAAACCGGACGAATCAGAGATTAGAAGAAATCACAACCGAAACACTAATCGTCGGCATAGATGTGGCGAAAACGGTACAGTGGGCTCGGTTTGTGGATTACCGTGGCATGGAGATCGGAAAAACGGTGTCGTTTAAGAACAGCCGACAGGGTTTCGAGAGCATTGTAGCAAGAATCCGAGAGATTTGCAACATGAAGACAGGACGGTATCCATTTGAGAAAGTCATCATCGGAATGGAGCCTACCGGTCACTATTGGAAGGCCTTGGCGAATTACTTGATGAAAGCCGGATACAAGGTGGTTGGAGTTAATCCCTATCATACGAAGAAATCCAAGGAATTGGACGATAATAGCCCAACGAAATGCGATAAAAAGGACGCCATCACCATAGCCCGATTGGTAAAGGACGGGCGATACTTTGCCCCCTACTTGCCGGAAAACGAATATGGGGAGTTGCGCGGCCTGGCTAATGCCCGTGAGAGCGTGATGAAGCGGGGTAACGCTGTCAAGAACACCATAACAGCGATTCTGGATGAATATTTTCCAGAGATATGGACGGTATTCAAGAACCCGTTGAAAGGGAAAGCGTCCCGTCATGTTTTACGAAACTGCCCGTTTCCGGCATTGATTCTGGCCATGGGAGAGGATGGCGTACTGGGGGAGATCAAACAAGCCGTAAAAAAGACAGTAGGTATCAAGAAAGTGCGTCAGTTGATTGCCGCAGCTGAAGTGTCTGTGGGTGTCGGATATGGCTTGGGAGCAGCGAAAATGCGGCTTTGCTGGCTGCTGGATGAACTGGAACTGATGGAGAAACAACTTGCCGAAGTGGAGCAGGCCATGGAACAAGCGCTTCAGAAAACCGGGTATGCGGAGTTGATGCTCGGGATCAAAGGAGTCGGTGTTGTCACAGCGGCGTCCTTCCTGGGTGAAGTCGGTGACCCGCTTCGGTTCCAAAATGCGAGACAGATCGCCAATTACGCGGGCTACAATCTGGTGGAGGATAGCTCCGGTAAAAGCAAAAGCGGGACCTGCATATCCAAACGCGGGCGCAAGCATCTCCGGAGCGTACTGTACCAAATGGCGTTCACGATGGTGGGCAAAAACGCTGAAATGAAATCACTTTACAGCCATTTGACGACAAGAAAAACCAATCCGTTGAAGAAAAAACAAGCCCTCGTGGTGATTTCAAAGAAAATCATTACGGTAATATACAGTCTGCTGAAGAAGCGAGAAGCTTACAAACCAGAACTCGTGCTGGGCGCGGTCAGAAAAGAAATGATGCAGGCGGCCTGACGCCAGATATGAGAAAATTCGCTGATAAGGCAGGGGGCAAGGAGTTCGCCTCCATCAGCCCTTTAATGAGGCAGTAATTAAGCTATATAGCTGCCCCCTACCTTTATCATAAAAACAGCACGAAGGAATGTAAGCGAAGCCAGAAGGTTTACGCAGCGAGGCATGATAGGGTGAGTTTTTTGATAAGCTTCAGCGCCCCCAAACTTTCCGCACGAAATTTTTGAAACTCCGTTCGGGCTACGCCCTCCTTACGTTTCAAAAATTTCCGATAAATTCAAAACGTGTGAAAACACGAGTAAATCGAAGAAAGATTTCAAAGAAAGAGATAGGAGGTGAATCTTTATGAAAGGCTTTTTGTTCTATATTTCAACCTTCCTGATCGGAATTCTTCCGGCGTTTTTCATCGTTCTTAATTCTGTATATACAGATTCCAGCGGGAAGATTGGCGAGCGGCTTGTAACGTATCTTCTTGTTATTGCCGGATATGGAATCATCGGTTTTATTCTGGGGCGAGTAATGAAGAGAATGCCAGTTGTCCTTGGAACCGTATTGAGTCTGCCGGCGATCATTTTGTTATTGCTCTATTTATTCAAAGAACCTACGCTTTTAGGCCTTATCCTCAGCTATCTTGTTTTAACAGTCGCCGCTTCCTGGCTGGGCACAATTCTAGGAGTGCGAAAAAGCTCGAATCCGCGGAATTAAGTCTTGCTGGTGAATAATAGGTATATTATAATGGATGGTGTTATTCAACAGGGGTATTAAAGCTTAAGAGGTGTTTGAATGCTGACAGTAGAAAAAATCGGGGGCACATCCATGTCCCAGTTTGAAGATGTCCTCCATAATATCATTGGGCTGCAGAATTCTGCGAGATTTCATTTCGGCAGAGTTTTTGTCGTATCGGCATATGCAGGAGTAACCAATATCCTGTTGGAAGATAAAAAGACAAAAGTTCCAGGTATTTACGGTAATTTCATTAAAGGTGAAGATTGTGAAACCGCGTTGGATCAGTTGCTGCATGATTTGCTGAAAATCAACGAGACCTTTGTGAAAATTGGCTTAGATTATGATGCTGCCCGTGATTTTCTCACAGAACGTATCCGCCAGACCAAATCCTATCTGCACAGTATGCATGAAATCATCGCTTCTGGTTATGTGGAAAGCGAGAATATCTTTTCGGCAGCCAGAGAGTTGCTGGCTTCATTGGGGGAAGCCCATTCCGCTTTTAATTCGGTTAATATTTTGCAAAACCGGGGAATTCCGGCCCGCCTTGTGGACCTGACCGGTTTTCGGGATTCCCGTCAGCTGACTATCGATGAGCGGATCGAAAAGTCCTTCCAGGACGTGGATCCTGCCCGGGAAATCGTCATTGCAACCGGATATACCAAAGGTAAAGAAGGAATTATGCGGGAATTCGAAAGAGGCTATTCCGAGATTACCTTTTCTAAAATCGCAACCCACCTTAAAGCCGATGAAGCAATAATTCATAAAGAGTTCCATCTGTCTTCTGCTGATCCGAAGATTGTCGGGGTGGAGAAAGCGATACCGGTAGGACGCACCAATTATGATGTAGCAGATCAGCTCGCCGACATTGGCATGGAAGCTATTCACCCCAATGCCTCAAAGCCGCTGGAGATGGCGGGAATTGGCTTGAGGCTTAAAAATACCTTTGAGCCGGACCATCCGGGAACCTTAATCACGAAAGATTATATTGGCCCCGAAGCCAAAATCGAAATTATTGCCGGTTCAGATAAGGTGGTCGTGGTAGAAATTCATGATTCTCTCATGGTAGGGGAGATCGGGTATGATCTGAGAATCATGGAGCTCTTTACCAGGCACTCTATCAGCTACATTATGAAAGCCACCAATGCTAACAGCATTTCTTTGGTGATCTGGGAAAACGATATAACCGACGCGATTATTTCTGAGCTGAAGAGTGAGTATCAGACGATTACGATTCTCCCTGCAGCTATTGTCTGTGTGATTGGGTCCAACATCGCTGTGCCAAATATCCTGGCCCGGGCCAGCAATGCCTTGGCTAAGAATAAGATCAATGTGAACTGTATATCTCAGTCCCTGCGTCAGGTGAACATGCAGTTCGTGATTGATCGGGAGATGTTCACCAAAGCAATTATTCATCTCAATGAGGATTTGTGTTATTCCTAAATATTTTGTTTTTAAGAAAGTCTGTTAAGTCAGCAAAAAGAAGCCGTTTGTAATCATAGGATTTCAAACGGCTTCTGATTTTTTCTCCGGATTCTTTATTTCACATCTGAGGGTTCCTAAAATCTGGTATAGTATAAAATGATATTATCGTTTTGAAGGAGAGTTAATAGGGGGGAGTATATTTGTCTAAAAGGTATAGAATGGGAATAATCATTTCTTTGATTTTATTAGCAATGTTCTTAATGGTAGGTTATAGCAATATTAAACCCTCAGCAACACAAGAGGATATTTCGGTCGAAGCTACGTTGCAAATTAATGATACTGCGAATAATACCTATGATGAGTATCTGGTAGATATAAGCATCATAAAAAAACGCGACA
>Ga0366772_1085_pt1 | contig 15093 bp, 16 predicted proteins | sample BONcelN113001C11_FD_207089 | JGI IMG/M metagenome (GOLD analysis project Ga0366772, IMG submission 207089) | Enriched cells from coal bed in the Powder River Basin, Montana, United States - BONCAT cells N11 rep2 HSBNCT.N11.300.1.C11 ...
AGGGGCAAACATCAAAACGAAAAGAACCCACCAGCGCCAGGAGCCAAAACCCTCCCCTAACCAGTTCTCAATTCGAGCATTGCTTAATAGCCGTACCATTTCCGCAAGTTGTTCAACAGATGGGTAGTTCTGCATTATGGCACCTCGCTTTGCTTTCTGCCGATGCCGATTGCCAGGTGGTTAAATAACACAGTTTCTACTGTCTCCACCTCATCGGGCTTACAATCAATGATGAGAACAACCTCAGTATTGCAGCGAAAGCGCTTTTTTATGCTGTTTTTGTAGAGCAGATATTTGATGAGAAATCCCGCTGCCAGAGCGCCCACAAAAAACAACAGTCCCCAGATGATCGGCCCCCACTTCCACATAAAGCCCCACGTGACACCAAGAGTCATGGCGATAGTCGCGAGGATAGCAGGCAAATCGAACATGCTCTGTCCGTCAGCCTGATGGAGTGTGTCAACGAGAGAGCGCTCTTTGACCATTTTATTTAATGGAATGGCACATATCCGATTTTTCTCGATACCCTTTTGCTCTAGGTCGGTAATTGCAAGTTCCAGAAAATTGGAATGTTCAAATGATGCTACGACGTGCATAGAGGTCCTCCTACGCTGGCATATTGAAATGGGGGTCCTGGTACTCCCTGATTAGATAATCGGCCTGCTCACGGTCAAATAGCCGATTGTACTCCACTGTATTGGCATAAGCATCGTAGATAGCAAACCCCATCAGCGACGGCATATACAGAATCCATTCGATGTTTAGGACAGCCGTAGCCTCGTCAAACAGCCCCAGTGCGCTGTATTGGACCGACTGCAGCAGATGGGATTGATAGGCCATGGCTATCCACCAGATCAACAGGAAAAAGCCGGTGGGTATCCGGTGGGTGTAAAGATGCCCGAGACCTGGTGTAAATAAAGTCCACGCTACAGCGACCCAGGGGGATCGTTTATCCAAAATATTCATTTCGAAAAAGGACATATAGCTGGCGTCAATCGGGGATTGATTGCGGTCAGCTAAAAGGGAAAGCTTGTTCAGATCAACTGTTAGCTGGTAAGTTGACCATATGGAAAATACCCAAACCGGGGCATAGAGCAGCAACCAACGATTATTTACAATTTCCTTTGCCATTTCATAGCGTCCGGTAAAACTGTATACTATGCCAATATTAAGGCTAGACTGGGTGTTGACTAGCATCTCCCAGGTAAACAGCAAAAAGCCCATCACGTAGTTGCCTAAGCTTATATGACCAAAACCGGGGAAAGCGGCTGCCCACCAGGCCATTACATACGGATTTCGTAAATGCAAGAAGTTAGTGCCTATCGAAGACGCAGCGGCTTTTGGCCGCCGCTGCTTTGGCGACTGCGGGTAACCTGTCTTCATTATTAGCAGCTCCTATCGATTTAAAATGCTTTGCCAAGGTAAGCACCAATATGCATAACAGGGCAAAGATGAAACCGCATTTCGCCCCCCCCCCCCGAGGGTAATACATATTTATTATGCTCATGGCTGAAAATCTCTATGTAAGCAGTCTTTGTATAGAAGATGGTTTTTTATACCAACTGAACCATATTGGGCTATGCGGACAGAGTAAATGGGTGGTTTCTTCTAATTTCGTACAATAAGGGGATATACCACCTAAAGAACTATGTCGCCTTCGAATATTGTAGTAATCAACCCATTTTTGCAAGCTCGAAGCCGCCTGTTCGATGGTAGCAAAAGAACGCTTGTTAACATGTTCTACTTTAAGTAGCCGAAAGAAAGATTCCATGGGTGCATTATCATAGGGATTGCCTTTACGGCTCATACTGCCAACTATTTTGTGCTTTTCGATCAAGTCTTTATATTCTTTGGCTGTATACTGGCTGCCACGGTCAGAGTGATGCATCAAGCCATCCTTCGGCTTCTCGCTAGCGAGGGCCATGGTAAGTGCTTGGCAAGCAAGTTTTGCAGTCGGTCGGGTGCCCATTGACCAACCAACTAACTTTCGCCTGGCAAGATCTAAAACTCCCGCTAGATAACACCATTTACCACCCACTCTGACATAGGTAATATCCGCCAGCCAAACGGTATTGAATTCTTGCGTAGAAAAGTTTTGATTAAGTATGTTATCGTACACTTTGTCATTAGGATCAGCCTTGTGGTCTGGGCTTATGTTTACTTTTTATCTGTGCCTTGATGCCATGTGCATGCATAACTCGTTGTACTTTACTGCGGCCAACAGGGATTTGCTTATCATTGAGTTCTTCATAAACCTTTCGAACACCATAGTTATAATCGTTTTCTCGCTCAATCTGCTGAATATGAGCCAGTAATACAGAATCTTTATCATGAAGCTTAGGATAACCGGCGTTCACCCAGGCATAATAACCGCTTCTAGATACTTTCATAACGCGGCATAACTCCCAAACAGCATATTTCAAACGGTGATCATAGATAAACTGATACTTTATTTGCTGTTCTTTGCGAAGTATACCGCTGCTTGCTTTAAAATAGCGACCTCATTTTCTAATTCCTTAATCCGACGTTGGGATTTGTGCAACTCTTCGTCATCTGGTTTGAGCTTACCCGAACCCGGAAATGCCTGCTCTGGGTCATTACTATACTGTTCTGGCCATTTATAAACGGTGTTGGTATGTATACCTAATTCTTCTACGAGGCTCGCGCAAGTACGGGTACCACTTATAAATAGTTTCGCAATGTCTTTTTTGAATTCAGGGTCAAATCGTTTGCCTTTCATGCTGCACACCCCCTGGCTTTATTGTACCAGCCATTCTTTGTGTCCGCAAAAGGCAATACGGTTCAATATCACCACAACAACGAGTCGTACAGTTCCTTAATTGTGACACATAAAAGAGAGACCACCTCATTTTTAGGCACGGTGGTTTCCTTAGATTACAATAGGGAGAAGGAATAATTATGACAGATGAAATGAAGCAAGTTAGAAGCGGAGACCAAAGGGTGACGGAAGTGTCCAGAAGTTAGCGAAGGATAAATATAAGATTCAAATAGAGGTCGGCCCTGATGAGAAAGGTAATCGCGTTAGGACGACCTTTACCGGAAAGACACAGGCGATAGCGGTTGCAAAGAAAAATCAATTTCTTGCCGAGAAGCAAAAGGGGACATTGCTCAGGAACAATAACTGCAAGTTATCTGAGTATATTATCCGCTGGCTATCCGTGAAGGAGGCGCAGACTAAACCAAGAACATACGAAAGTATATAATCACTATCGGCTATTTGTATTTCTAAGACAAGCGGACTTTGAATTGTATAAACCCATTATTTTCAGGGAAAATTTCGATAGAAGTTTTAAAAGTGTCCAATTGTCACATATACTATTGATAACTGCAACCATCCTTGGTCACTGCACTATGGGTGCGGAGAATCTTGGGTGGCCAACCAGACTTATGGTGGGATATATGGTTTATCGGAAAGACCAGGATTGGGCATTGGAAAAGAGCAAAAAAATACTGATTGATTAAATTTAGACAAACTGAATACAGATCGGGAGGCAATATAAGCGCTATGGTAAGCATACCAGAGTCAGCCATCAAAATAGTTCAAACACACTCTGTCTTTACCGATATGAGAATGCAGCAGTATCTTCAGAATGTGATATTTACCTGGCAATGGTGGTTACTTGTTTTTTTAATGATTGGGCCTTGGATTTTATGGTGGTATCTTGTAGATAAGAAACGCCTTACTCCGATTTGCCTGCTCGGAATGTTTGTTCTTGCGACATGCGTTTGGATGGATGATTTAGGGACGGATTTGATTTTATGGTACTATCCATATAAGTTACTGCCCATTTATCCGCAATTAGTTCCGATAAACTACTCGGTATTGCCAGTAGCTTATATGCTAATCTACCAGTTCTTTGCTGCCTGGCGTTCATACATAACGGCTATGCTCATAATGGCGACACTCTTTTCTTTTGTTGCTGAGCCTGCCCTCAACTACTTAGGTATATACATAGTGTTAAAGTGGCAGTATTATTACTCATTGCCTATCTATATGTTAATTGCTATCAGTCACAGGTGGCTACTTGAAAAGATTTTGGCAATAAGCCGTCAGCATATGAAGATGTAATCGTTGCTAACTCAATGAAATAGGATACAGTTCTCCAAATAAGGTAAAACCAGCAGCCCATTTTGGGAATGCTGGTTTTAAGTTTACTATATTGACAAGCGTTTGGCTGCTGCGATAAATATACCTTTGCCGATAAGACGGGGGCGGTTCTGTTGTCTTATCCCTGATATTAGAATTACGCTTGATATACTCTCACCCCCACTACCAGAGCAAGACCGGGAAGTTGCAGAAAAAATGGGTTTATGGCTTAAATTTAAAGGAATTCTTTGCAGCCGGTCGGAAGTTAATGGCGAGTATTATTAATATGAAAAGGGGAGTATCATGAACTTCAGTCTATCTCTTGAAATGTATTGCGGTCTATTATTGTTAATGGTTGTTTTAGATTTATTATCGTTTACTAAAAACAAAGATAAGGCAACATCGAGGTATAAAAACAAATATGCTAAAGTAGGGGTAGTTGCCTCCTATCCAGTTCTTGGGATAGGTTTAACGATCTTTAATGTCTTTCCTCCCATATCAGCATTAGCCCCAGCACTTGTTGCCTCGGCTATAGTCGCTTATGTGCTTTTTATAAAATATAACAAGTGAAGGCAAGCTTCTGTATGCTTAAGTCATTTGCTCTAGTAATGAATAAGAGACACCTCAGGGGGTACCTATTGGTTTCCTCAAGGTGTCTCTTTTGATAATTATTTAATGCCCAAAGCTTCTTTGGCCAGTTTGTCGACAAGCTCGTTGCCTTCAACCCCGGAGTGCCCGGCAACATGACTAAATGTAACCCAGTTCAGCTTCTCTGAGGTGAATCTTGCGTAGTCTTGGGTGAATCTGTTCTTGGCTTTCCAGGACCCGTCAGCCCAATGAGCCAGGCCCGTATAGTCATGATGAATAGTAATCGGCTTCTTGTCGTTTGCTTCCGCCCATTCGATGGCATTAACAGCTCCAGCCATTTCACCTGCGACATTGCGCAGGTTCGCTGCTTCAATGTCCTCGCCGACACCGTTGTCTGTAGCTATCAGAGCGCCGTTTTCATATACCGCAAAGGCCCAACTATAGCGGCCACAATGATAACTGCCGTCTACGAAGATATTCACAGAGGTCTCCTGAGGCATCGACTGATTGCCCAAAGGTGCCGGAGCGTCTTTGCCGGTAACAAACTCTTGAGCCTCTGCGATTGTCAGAAAGCCTTTGAATAAGGAACCGGGAAAGCCCATAACTTGCTTCTGGCAGTCAGACCAATTGGCATAGACACCTGGGACTCTTCCTATTCGTACAGCGTAATACTTATATTTACTTGCCATTATTGCTGTATCCTCCTATCTAATTAAGTGCTGGTATTATGTATTTCTAAAGCATTCGATATAGCGGACATATTACCTTTCCATAACGTGCTTATTGATTATCGCCGTCGTGAAAGAATAGTAATAATATCCATGGTCATTCTATGAATAGAGATAAAACGTAGGCGGGAGGATAAAATGTGGCTCGTCTTGTTGTTTAGAGTTTGCCTTCTTTCCGGGTTTCTGCTTTCGGCATGGAAATGGGGGGATTGGAAGAACTGGCAGAAATATTATTCCACAATCTTGTTTGTAATGGTTGCCAATCTCAGTGCAGGCTATATCTCGTATCATCACCCGCTTTGGATTTACAATGACGACGCTATCTTTACCACTGAGGCGTCGATCGAATACTTAAATACATATCTGGCTTTGCCGGCGGTAACTTTAATATATCTCTCTAATTTTCCCGTAGCAGGTACCGCGCATAAGTGTGCATATGTATTGATGTGGGTTGTAGTTTTCTCGACAATTGAATATATTGACACTCAAATAGCCGGATTATCGTATAGCAACGGATGGGCGTTGAAATATTCAATAGTATTCGATTACTTTATGTTTTTAATTATACGAACACATTACGTCAGGCCATTATCGGGGTGGCTACTTGCTGTAATGATGGCGGTCTTCATTTTGGCGACATTTAATTACTTTTCTGCCGAGATGAAATAGGAACATAGTCCCCGATATATCTTTATTATCGCTTAGAAATGATGTATACACTGACTGCCGGTAGAGTGCAATAGAAAGATTAAGAGACAGGAAGAATTTTGTTGCAAAATGGAGAAATTTGCATTAAGGTAAAAGGAGATAAAACGTGAACATATAAACAGCAGGTGGTTCCATGTCACAACCCCGTAAGGAAAAAACATGCATTTCAGCGGTTCGTCCGGGAGCCATACTTGCCAACCCAGTTATTCGTGAGGGTGATGGGTATGTCGTGCTTGCGGAAGGGACAGTTCTGACGCAGGGGCACATTAACCGTCTTCGCAGCCTAAGCGTTAATTATTTGGATATAACCCATCCGGCTGAACTAGATCTGGCTGCCCTGGAAAGGTTTGCTGCCACCTATATCAGCGTTGTGGCTGATCTCAAAAATGCATTTGCCACTATACGCTGTTTTGGTGAAGTTCCGCTTTGTCAGATGAAGGAACTGGTTGAGGGCCGTATTCGTCCGTTGGCAGAAGCCAGGGGCGTTATTAACCATTTGCGGCGCATGCGGCGCCAGGATGACTATACCTATTATCATTCGGTTAATGTAGCTATCATCTGTGGTGTGCTGGGGAAATGGGTCGGTTATACTGGCCGTGAAATACAGGATCTTATACTCGCAGGTTTGCTGCATGATATAGGTAAAACGAAAATTTCGCTTGCCATACTCAATAAACCGGGGCGGTTATCTCCGTCCGAGATGGAAGAGATGAGCATGCATGCGATCTATGGCTATCAATTGCTCAGGAAATATAAGGGGTTGCCTGAGAGTATTCTTAGAGGTGTGCTGGAGCACCATGAAAGGATCGATGGATCAGGGTATCCGCATCAATTGGAGCATAAACGGCTGCATCCCTTTGCCTGCGTGATTGCGGTAGCCGATATTTATGATGCGATGACTTCGGATCGGGTTTATCAGAAAAAACGATCACCGTTTGCGGTGGTTGAAGAAATTAATACAGCTATGTTCGGCAAATTGGATCCTTGTATCTGTACAACTTTTTTAAACAATGTGAAAGATTACTTTATCGGCAGTATTATTAGGCTGAGTGACGGGCGTGAGGCAGAGGTGGTTTTCATGGAAGGCCGGGCTGCGTCCAGGCCGGTCGTGCGTACGCAACAAGGCGAGTTTATTGATCTGGAGGTTGCTAGTCATATCGCCATCGTAGGGATTGCTGAAACAGTAATAAATAAAGCGTAGGACTCTCAGCTAAGAGGGTCTTTTTTTGACGGTATTTGTTTTTATTCTAGCAGGGATTTTCACATGGCGGTAAGGTTGCCTTATGTTCTAACTTTTGCTATGCTCATAAGGAGAGTTTAAGAGGAGGTATTCATATGAGAAAAGTACTACTGATTGCGCTGGCTCTTATCGTCATAGCCCTTTCAACTGGCTGCGCACAGTCAGCTCCCCAGACACCGTCAGTGCCGGAAGCAGATAAGCAACAGCCAGGCAAGAACGGCATCGCCGTTTTTGAGACCTCGAAAGGGGTATTTAAGCTGGAGCTGTTCGAAGATAAGGCACCTAAGACAACGAAAAACTTTATTGACCTGGTTAATAAAGGTTTTTATAATGGCATTATTTTTCACCGGGTCATTGACGGATTTATGATTCAGAGCGGAGATCCAAACGGCAACGGAACCGGCGGACCGGGCTATAGCATTGCTGACGAATTTAGTCCCAGTCTTAAACATGACAGCGCCGGCGTGCTTTCGATGGCCAATCGCGGACCGAATACGGGCGGCTCCCAGTTCTTTATTACACTGGCGCCAACGCCTTGGCTGGATAATAAGCACGCGGTATTCGGCAAAGTGGTGGAGGGCCTCGACGTAGTCAAAACCATCGGCAAGGTTAAAACAGGTGCAAATGATAAACCGGCAGAGGATGTAGTGATTAAAAAGATCACGATCGAAAGAAAGTAATCGATGGCCTTTGTGTATATCCTGGAATGTGGCGACGGAACGCTTTACACAGGCTGGACGACTGATATCGCAGCAAGAGTTGCCGCACATAACAAGGGGGTTGCCAGCCACTGTACACGCAGTCGTTTGCCGGTACGGCTCGCCTACTGGGAAGAGGCGGCAAGCCGCAGTGAGGCGCTGCGCCGTGAAGCGGCCATTAAGAAGATGACGCGTGCTGATAAGCTCAAATTAATTGAAAATAGTACGAGGCTTCCGGATTGACCGGAAGCCTCGCTTTAATTTCTAATCCTTTTCCATACCGTACTTTTTCAGATAACGGTACAGCGTCACCCGGCTGACATCCAGCATGTTAGCCAGACGGCTGATATTGCCGCCCGCTGCTTTCCACGCGTCAACAAAGGCGTCTTTGTCATCTTTCCAGGCATTGCCGGGGCCTGTCTTACCAGGGAGGGCAATGTTATCCGGTTTGATTATCTCTCCCGGAGTATGGAAGAAGGCATATTCCACGACTCCCTGAAGCTGTTTGATATTGCCGGGCCAGTCGTATTCCATCAGTAGTTCGGCAGCCTCGGGCGAGAATTTCTTTGGCTTAATCTGATGCTGTTCCGAGACTTCTTCAATAATGTGCTTGGAAAGCAAAGGAATGTCTTCACGGCGGGAACGCAGAGAGGGTACGCGCAGCACATCTTCTGCGATAACATGATATAGCTTGTTCGAGAAGGTGCCACGCTCGGTCAGGCGCTTAAGATCACTGTCGCAAGCGGCAAGAATTCTGGCGTCAAAAGGCCGCATGACATGCTCGCCGGCGCGGTGCAGCTGTCTTGCGAGCAAGGCTTCGGCCAGCCGGTTGCCTATATGAATCGGCAGTTTTTCCACTTCATCCAGGAATAGTGTGCCGCCGTTCGCCAGCTCCAGTTTGCCGGGGCGGCTTTCATCAGGCCCGCTGCCGCCGAATAGTTCAGCTTCCAGGTAGTCAGCAGGAATGTCACCGCATTTAACCGAAATGAGCGGTCCGGCAGCTCGTGAGCTTGCCTGGTGAATGCCGTGGGCCAGGCGCTGTTTGCCGGTGCCGGGCTCTCCCTGGATGAGGACATGATCGTTATGTTTGGCGATACGGGTTGCTTTGGTTTTCATTACGGTAAAAACAGAGGTGTCGCCGACCAGGCTGGTTAAACTGTAGCGTGCCGTATAGCCTGCAGCGTGGGCTACCAAGGTCCGCAGATCTTCAATCGGCAGTGATACCGCAACAATGCTGTTTACATCATGACCTTTCAGCAAAGGGACTACTGTTGTAATATCTTCATATGTTTTATGCGGCGTAATCCAGGTTACCTCCTTATTATAGGAAGGCACGCCCATAAAGCCTTTAGCCAACGGGGTGTGGCGATAGTTCAGCACCATATCGCTCAGGCGCAGTGTGTTATCCGGCCGTCCCTTGAGATTTTGAGCGATGCGCTTCTCGCCGAGTTTATTTGTATAGGCGATTTTGCCGTCAGGCATGATATGATATACCGCCAAAGGTACAGCATCCAGAATGGTGTGCGTTGCCTCTAGGCGGGAAAGCGTGAGCAGGTAGTTCTCCAGCGCGTATTTCATGCTAAGAACCAAAGAGACAATAGCGCTGTAAGGCAAGTCGGGCTGCTGAACAGCTACCAGGGTAACAACGTACAGTACTTCGCCATCGACAATGATGGGCGCCGAGCAAGCATCCCCTGACTGGCAGTCTTCAATCCACATTTCAGGGCCGAACAGGAGAAACGGCGATTTATGTTCCAGTGCAATACTGATACTGGAAGTGCCAATATCTTCTTCCGCCAGCCGGGAACCTTCCACTTCGCCCGGTGTTTTTTGAAAGAATGGCAGTGCGTAGTTTTTTAATACGAAAGAGTGGCTATCAAGCAAGAGCAGGCTGAGATTGAAGATGCTGAAATGCTCGTGGACTTCTTTTACCAAGCCATCCAGGTATTCGATAGCTGCTTTGTTCTTGAGCTTTAAGTCATTCAGTTCAGCTTTAGGCAGTCTGCTGAGCACTGGCAGTGTGCGATGAGGAACTTTCAGGTCGCGGCTCCGGCGCCAGGATTCAGCTACCCAGGGATGAACATTGGGATCAACGCCCCCGGTTTGCATAAAAATTTCATAATATGATTGAAGCTTTTCTTTGCTTCTGCGTTCGCGAATCATACACATCACCTATCTACAAATTTTCTGAACCTTTACATTTACAATGATACCACAGATGGCAGATAATTATCAGGAGTTTGTACATTTGTGACAAAAAAATAATATAAATAAAAATAGGCCGTTGCCGGCCTATTGGGGGATGCGGTTGGACTAAGGCTCTGTACGATTGACATACTCAACATCCGGATACAGCGTTGGCACCGAATTTTTGGTCTTTTTGTCGCTGGTGACAGTTCCTTGTTCAGGCTTCTGATAGGTGTCATCCATGAAATTCGCCTCCATTCGCTATAAAGATAGTCTGTTTTTAATATGCCCGTGTACATTTTTGATATGTCAGTGATTATTTGCCAATGGCTGAGGCAGAGTCGGATGGTTTATTCCGGCTGAATTTTTGTTTTGCATCAGCCAGCAGTGAGTAAACGACAGGAACAACAATCAAAGTAAGAACCGTTGACGTAATCAGGCCGCCAATAATGGCATGCGCCATAGGGGCGCGCATCTCCGCGCCGGGGCCAATACCTAGCGCCAAAGGAAGCATGCCGAAGATCATAGCTGCCGTGGTCATCATAATGGGGCGCATACGAATATGGGCTGCATCCAGCAGTGCCTGATGCAGAACAGAGCCCTGCTGCTGCCGCTGTTTGGCAAAATCAATCAGCAGGATAGCGTTTTTGGTAACAAGGCCCATCAGCATGATAATACCGATCAGCGACATAATGCTAAGGTCACTGTGCATCACCAGCAAAGCGAGGATAGCGCCAATGATGGCCAGCGGCAGTGACAGCATAATCGAGAAAGGATCAACATAGCTTTCAAACTGGGCAGCCAGCACGAAAAAGATAAAGGTAACAGCCAGCAGCATAGCGGCGACCATGCTGGTAAAGGTTTCACCCATCCGCTCCGATTCGCCTGTGGTGACAAAACTATAACCAGGGGGCAGCTCAATGCTTTTCAGTGAACTCTCAAGCTGGGTGTTGAATTTACCGAGAGACAGGCCATCCAGATTAGCTGTGATGCGGATCTCTTTCTGCCGGTCATAGCGGCGTATTTCATTGGGACTGGTGCCGTAAACGCTTTCGGCTACATGAGAGAGCGGTACCAGCACGGTTTGCTCGCGGGCATCCTTGTAACGGGACGGCAGGTAGATGCCGGTAAGATCAGCCATATCGGAACGATTAGCGGCATCAAGGCGTACCCGTACATCGTAGCTGTCATCGCCGTCTTTGAACTGGCTGATAACCAGACCGTTGAACATGGTGCGGAGTGTATCGGCTATGACGGCGGTAGGAACCCCCAGGTCAGCAGCCAGGGCGTGTTTAATCTGGAGTTGAATATCCGGCTTGCCGGGACGGTAAGTGGAGACCACATCAACCGCGCCTGTGATATTCTCCATTTTAGCAAGCGCTTGCTCGGCAATGCCGTCAAGCGTATCCAGGTTTTCACCCCGGACGACCAGTTCTACAGGCTTGCCTTCTTTTAAACCTGCTTTTTGCACAATGCTGACTTGTATGCCTGGCACAGTTTTCAGTTTAGCCCGCATGTCGGCGATAATTTGGTCAGCGCTGCGTTTGCGTTCGTTTTTCTCGGTGAGTTTTACGAAGATATTTATCTTGTTAACATCTGCCACACTGTAGACCGTCGTGACTTCCGGCGCGCTGCGGATAACTTGATACAACTGGCTGGCAACTTCACCAGAGCCAGCCACGCTCATGCCGGGATCGACATCCGCCCAGATCATGAACTGTCCGTTATCCGTGCGGCTGATAAAGTTAGAGCCCAGGAGGGGCACTGCAGCGAGACTGGCTACAAATAAAACGACGGCCATTATGACGACTTTCCAGCGGTGCTGTAAGGCGATTTCCAGCAAACGTGAATAACGAAGGGTGAAGGTATCAAACCAGGCATTCCAGCTGTCAATGAGCCTGCCGAGGGAATTCTTCTTCTGTCCGTGAGAGATATCCAGGTAGGCGGCTGACATCATGGGCGTGAGGGTAAAGGCAATGAACAGTGAGACAAGTACCGAAAAGGCCACCGTGATGCCAAATTGTTTAAAGAATTGGCCGACAAGACCGGTCATCAGCCCTACCGGCATGAAGACCGCCACCAGCGTAAGCGTGGTTGCCGTGACTGCCAGGCCGATTTCGGAGGTGCCCTCCAGTGCGGCTTTGAGCTTATCTTTGCCCATTTCCATGTGGCGCACAATATTTTCGATTACTACAATGGCATCATCAATTAAGAGACCGACAGCCAGTGACAGCGCCATAAGGGACATGGTATTAACCGTAAAATTCAGCATTTTCATAGCCAGAAAGGTAGCAATGATGGAAGCGGGGATGGCAATTGCGCTAATCAGCGTGCTGCGCCAGTTGCCCAGGAACAGGAAGACAATAGCTACAGCCAGCAGGCCGCCAAGTACCAGGTTAAACAGCACATCGTTTACGGATTCTCTTATATCTACCGAGTTGTCGCGTACCAGCGTAAGCGTTACTCCCGGCGGAAGATCTTTTTGCAGGGCGTTGGCGGCTTTTTTGAGATCCTGTGCGACGCGCACGGTGTTAGCCCCGGATTGTTTCATTACGTCGAGGCCGATGGCCGGTTTGTTATTAAGGGTCGTGATATTAACAGCTTCTTCGGTTGTATCGGTGACAAAGCCAATGTTTTGCGCATAAAGCTGGATGCCACCACGGCGCCCTACTGGCGCAGCTAAAAACTCACCAGCCGAGAGCAGGTTGCCGGCAGTGCGCAGACTTACCTCGCGCGAGCCTTTTGTCAGTTTGCCACCCGGAATTTCCATATTCTCTGAGCGCAGGTTATCAACAATCTCTGAGATGGTAAGACCGTAGGCGGCAACCTTATCACGGCTCAGGTTGATATTGATTTCGCGTTTCAGGGAGCCTTGCACGGTAATGGCGCCTACGCCACTGACCGTTTCCAGCCGTCGTTTGATGACGTCATCGACCAGTGTCGTCAGCTCCCTGATGCTGGCATCACCGGTAACGACGATAGAGACGATGGGAGATTCAGCCGGGTCATAGCGCATAATGACAGGTTCGTCCGCATCTTGCGGCAAGTCGCCCCGGATACGTCCGATTTTATCCCGCACATCTTGGGTGGCTGTTGCCGGTGAAGTCTCAAGTGTAAATTCAATGGTAGTGATAGATACACTCTCACGGGCTTGGGAGTAGATATGTTTCACGCCCGAGACCGAACTTACCGCTTCCTCAACTTTTTGTGTGATCTTGCTTTCGACCTGTTCAGGTGATGCGCCTTCGTAGGTGACTTGAACGGTTACGAACGGAAATTCCACATCCGGCCACTCGTCAATGTTTAGCGAGAGGTAGCTGACCAGGCCGAGTACAACCAGAGCCAAAATGGTTACGGTAGCAAATACCGGACGCCTTAGACTGATATCTGTTAAAATCATAATGCCTGCTCCTTTACCTTGCCAGCGTCACGGTATCGCCATCTTTTAAGTTAGCAATATTGCTTGTTATTACGGCAGACTTTTCATCCAGTCCGGCTTTGATTTCCAAGAAGTCGCCCAGTATATCGCCGGTCTCAACCTGCCGGCGTTTGATTGTATTTGCGTCTACTGTATAAACATAATAAAGACCTTGCTTCTGAAAGATCGCACTGCGGGGCACTGCTAGCACTTTGGTTTCACCGCCGGTGACAATCGCGGCCTTAATAAACATGCCAGGCTTCAGGTGATAATCGCCATTGGCTATCAGAATTTTAGTCCGGAACATGCGGTTAGACGCAGCAGCGGCTGGGTTGAGGATCTGGACGGTACCGCCGAAAACCTGACCGGGATAAGCGTCTACCGTTATTTCTGCCGGCAGGCCAATTTTAATGACGCCCATATCTTTTTGTTCAACGTTGACCACAGCATAAACCTGATCTATGCTCTCCAGGGTCATTAGTTGTTGGCCGGGAGCGACAACTTGCCCGATCGTAGCAGATTTGTTGGCAACAACCCCCGCTACGGGGGCCAGGACAGAAGCATAGGCATACTGCTGCTGAGAACTGCTCAGTCCGGCATTGGCGCTGGATAAGTCAGTTTCAGCCACTTTCAGGCGTGTTTCCATACTATCCAGCTGCTGACGGGAGACAGCGTTTTGCTGATACAGTGTTTTGTAGCGGTTATAGTCGGCCTTGATGTTCTCGTAGTTGGCTGCCGCCCGGCTGACTGCGTCGCTATTTACACGCACTGCGTTGGTTAGCTCCACGCTTTCTAAGGTCAAGAGTTCCTGACCGGCAGCTACCCGCTGACCGTCCTGTACGGCTACCCGCTCAATACGGCCAGCAATTTTAGGACTAATCAGTACCGAGGTTTCACCCTCGATAGAACCTGTTAGCGTTAGTTTGGGTATTTTTGCTATGTAGCCGGCTGTAGCTGTTGTAACAGTTACGCCTGCCGGCGCGGTGACCGCTTTCTCTGCCGTTGGTCCGAATATACCGCTGAATTTGGCTGCCAGTAGGGATAAGGCAATAATGACGATAGGGATGGCCCATCGTCTCAATCCTGCTGTATTCATGTTTAGGCCTCCTTTCAGGTATTATTGGCATTCGAAGTATCACTAAGGACACCGCGCAGGAAGATATCGGCTACCACCTGCAGCGCGTCATGGAAAGTTATATTATTCTGGGATAAAAAACGGTAATCCATAACCTGACCAACCGCCCCGCTCAGCATCTGGGAAGCGACGGCAGCCTGCAGAGGCCGGATCTCGCCGGACTTGGCGCCATCCTCAAGCAGGGTGGTGATAATACGGGAATGATTCTGGCGAAACTGTTCAACTTGGGCCCAGTCTTCAGGGCGGCAGCGTTTGATGTCATCCAGTACAAAATCATTGATTT
>Ga0366772_1087_pt1 | contig 14553 bp, 17 predicted proteins | sample BONcelN113001C11_FD_207089 | JGI IMG/M metagenome (GOLD analysis project Ga0366772, IMG submission 207089) | Enriched cells from coal bed in the Powder River Basin, Montana, United States - BONCAT cells N11 rep2 HSBNCT.N11.300.1.C11 ...
CTCAGGGAAGAATGCTAGTAGTTTAGAATAGGAGTGAGGAAATGCAGGTCTCGAAAGTATATATTATTAAGGAACTTGCCCAAGATTTTGTAAAGGACCCTCAAATAAAGACTATTGACAACAATGCTATGCTCACCTATGAATATGAAGGTGAGTCTGGTGAGATTGAGAGAAGAGGAATTACATTCCAAGACGTTTTAGCAAGTAAATACACATCGGAATCGGATATGGAAGTATATATGGTGAAAGCTTACAATGCAGTTTCTATTGTTGAAAATTCCCCATGGCCAAACGAGTTTGGTGACAGTATTGTTGAGCAGGGCTATAAGCATTTCATAGTCTACTTTGACGATTTTGGGGCATATGAATTCCTGGCTCAAAATTTCGAAAAAGGCGATTAGGGATTTCAGGGGAAAACATCTTTTTCACTGTAAAACTTTTTCCAAATTCACTACAAAACTATGGAGCTGGTGGCGCAGTCAGCATCTAGGAGAACAAAGACCAACATGGTGGCAGCATCTTACGGATGCTGCCTTTTCTATTCCCTTGTTTCGTTATCCATTCAATATAATATATGTTTCAACACAAGGAGGCAGATTTAATGATACAATTTCCTACTATTCAACAGCCGGTATATCCATTGACAACAAAAATCAAAGACCCTGCGCTAAAATCTGAAATGGAAAATGGACTGGTGGTTTCCCGTCCTCGGTTTACCCGGATACCACAAAGCTTTGCCCTGAAATGGACGGCCCTGCCTGCTGCCGATTACGCGGTTCTGCGCGATTTTTACCGCTATACCGTGTATGGAGGCAGTCTGGCTTTTGAGTGGCAGTATCCGGCAGTCACAGGTGATCCCTATTCCGGAAAGGTGTTTTCCGTCCGGTTTACGGGTGAAGATTTTAGTTTCAACATGGTGGCGTCAGGATATTATGCCGGGACGCTGACAATCCAGGAGGTGTAAGATGCTCAATTTGTCTGTTGCCGGTATGCTGGAAAAGAGTCAGCTTAGCAGTGAAGGTGTCTGGCTGCTATTAGTGGAGGTTGCTGTTCCCGATTCTGAGGAGCCACTGCGGCTGGTGCGCAATAACGAGGACATTGTCTGGAATGGCTATGCCTGGAGCGCTTTTAATTTTACCATCGACGAAGTCAAAGAAGACTACAAGGCGAGAATGACGTCGATAGCTTTGCAGATTTCGAATATTACACAAACTGTTCAGGCTTATGTGGAGAATAACAATGGCTTGGTTGGTGCGAATGTGGTACTAAGGGTGATTCATTCGCAGCATCTGGATACTGTTTTACCCGAGGTAGAAGAAATCTTCACGATACAGGCAACCACCTGTGACAGCAAATGGGTAACTTTTGACCTTGGTTGTGACATGTTAGAACAACTCAGGTTCCCCTTCCGGCGGGTGCTGAAGAGTTTTTGCGCCTGGCGGGATCACTACAAAGGCATAGAATGCGGGTACGCCGGAGAACTCCCGTCGTGCGACGGCACATTGCAGTCCTGCCGCGACCGGGACAATTCAGTGCGTTATGGCGGCGAACCCAGCATACCGGAAGGAGGGCTTTATGCGTAAAAAAGAAACAGTAAATACGAATCGCCGGCAGGGCGATTTTTCTTTGGGGGTACTATGAATAGAAAATTGGATGATTTGATAGGACTGCCTTTTGTCGATGGCGGACGCGATCCCGAGGCAGGACTTGATTGTTGGGGGCTATCTACGGAAGTTTTTCGGCGATATGGCATCACTCTACCTGATTATCAAATATCATGTGAGGATGCTAGCCGGATTCATAATGAGGTGCGTGAGCAGCGCCCATTCTGGCACAGGTGTGAAGGGGAAATTCCCATTCCGGCGCTGGTCGTTATCCGGTTTACCGTATATTGTGACCATACGGGGGTATACATTGGTAGCGGCCGGTTCATCCATACCTGCAAAGGAATCGGTGTTAACATCGAACGGATCGACCATCCCGCCTGGGCCAAACGCATTGAAGGATTCTATATACCAGGAGGTGTCGCATGATAACAATAACCATTTTGAAAAATCCGTTCAACCATAATGATAAGGAAGTACATGCCCATGAGCATATTCCGGGCAAAACAGTTTGTGAATATATTCAGCCTTATATTATGGGGTTAGATGAATACATTGTCAGCGTTGACGGCAATATCGTGACTGATTCAAAGGAGCAAATGGTTAGTCCAGATGCTTGGATCGCTGTCTGTCCGGTTGTCGGCAAGTCGAGATGGATGGGGATTTTTGCAACATTGCTGATAGCAGGAATTACAGGTGGTATGACAACTACTTCCGGGACTTGGGCAAAAGGCTTCTGGGCTGGCGTGAAAGCTTCGGCTATAACCATGGTCGGCGGGGCGCTGATCAACCACTGGTTTCCGCCGGCTAAGCCGGATATTCCCGATAGCAAGCCATCATATGACTGGGGAAATACACAGGCGCAGACCGGTCAGGGCAACGCTTTGGCGGTAACGTACGGTACCATGCGGACTGCAGGGCAGGTTATCGCCCAGCATGTATCAAGCGATGACGAAAAGCAATACATGAATATCCTGTTGTGCGGCGGTGAAGGACCGATAGACACTATCAGTGATATCCGGATTAACGACAATCCCGTTTCCTACTATAAGGAAGCAGTACCGGATGTTCGACTAGGTGTCAATGATCAAGCGGTGATCGCTAATTTTAACGATACGTATGTTGATGAAACGTTAGCGTATGAACTTATTAAGGACGATCCCTGGACTACAGAGCAAACCGATGGGAGTGCGGTAGAGGGACTGGAGATTACCCTACAGTTTCCCGGAGGGCTATATCACGTCAAAAATAATGGCAGCCTGGAATCTGCATCTGTTACTATACAGGCTCAGTACAGAAAGGTTGGTGATGAAATTTGGTGTAATTTCTCCGATGATGGAAGAACTGATCTGGTAATTACTAAGGATTCTAACACCGCTTTCCAGCGTACCTACCGCGTTGATCATTTGCCTGCCGCCAAATACGAGGTAATGGTCAGGTGCACAGCCAAGAGTGGCACGGACACCCGGTATTCCACCCGAGTTTTCTGGACGCAGCTATCGAGCATTCTATATGATGATTTCGCCCGCCCCGGCAAGGTGCTTATCGGTATCAGGGCGCTGGCTACCAGTCAGTTGAGCGGAGGTATGCCAAGCATAACCTGGCTGCAGACACGAAATAACGTCTGGGTCTGGAATGCCAACACCGGTCAATATGAGCAAAAACCGGCCGACAATCCGGCCTGGGCCGCCTATGACATCATCCATCGCTGCCGGCGAATCAAAAATATCCATACTGGCCAAGATGAGTTTATCGCGCAGGGGGCTCCGGCGTCGCGGCTGGTATATCAGGATTTTGCCAACTGGGCGGCATTCTGTGATAGCAGAATGCTGACTTTCAATTATATTTTTGATACGGCTGCTGATCTCTGGACCGCCCTGCAAAAACCGGAAAGCGTTGGGCGCGGCAAGGTAATTATGCGGGGAACTCGTTTCGGCTGCGTCTGCGATGCGCCGGGTCAGCCGGTGCAATTATTCACAGTCGGCAATGTACTTACCGATAAATTTCAGGAAACTTTCATGGGGATGAAGGATCGGGCCAATGCAATAGAGATTGCTTTTGCCAACAAGGACAAGGGCTATCAGAAGGAAATTATTACCGTTTATGCCGACGACTATGACGGTACTTGCGAGCCGAATATCACACAGATTACGCTCGATGGAGTCACAACTGTCGCCCAAGTGTACCGGGAGGGTAAGTACCGGCTGCGGGTCAATCAGTACTTGCAGCGGACGGTGGAATACAGCGCGGATATTGACGCCATCGCCTGCCAAATCAATGATGTCATTTTGCTAGCGCATGATGTACCCCAATGGGGATTCTCCGGACGAATTTTGGCAGCAACGCCTACGACTTTACAGCTTGATCGTGAGGTCACGCTGAAACCGGGAATTTTCTACACAGTAGCTGTTCAAATTACCAACCCAGCGGCAGCCACCGCGCAGGAGGTACAGAGCATTGTAACCGTCGATGTGCAAGGAGTTTTGCAGGAAACGACGACTAATGTCCTTACTCTTAACATGTCCTTGTCTCATGTGCCGCTGAAATGGGATCTGTACAGCTTTGGTGAAACAAACAAGGTTGTAAAACCATTCAGGGTACTGAATATTAACCGCGATCAGGATCTCAGGCGCAAGATTACCTGTATCGAATATATTGAGGATGTTTATACGGAAGCCACAGATATACCGGAAATCAATTACAGCGAGCTTTCGACGATGACTGAGGTTAGTAGTGTGAGCGCAGTGGAAGAAACATACCGGCAAAAAGACGGTACTATGCTTTCTAATTTGAACGTTGCCTGGACGATTCCCCGCAATGCTCCCTTCCGGAGCTACAAAGTCTCATACAGCAGTGACAATGGACAAACGTGGACTGAATGGGGAACTACAACGGTCTTGCGTACAACGATTAGCGGTGTTAAAACAGGCAATACCTATGTGGTCAAGGTGCGTACCGTCAATGATATTGGTGTGATATCTGTTGGAGCCGTAGCTTCGGGCGTTTATATTGTCGGCAAGGATATGCCACCGTCTGATGTTGCCCAGTTGTCAGCTTCCTTTGATGCTACTGACTTGACAAAAGTAATTTTGTCCTGGCAGGGAGTAGACGATGTTGACCTGGCCGGTTACCGGATACGACAAGGGTCAACGATCATTGAAAATCTGGCTCAGATTACTACCTATACCTATCAGACTTCTGAAAGCCGGTTCCATACCTTTGCAGTTACGGCCGTCGATAATTCAGGCAATGAGTCTGCTGTGGCGGCAACTGTCACGATGCAGGTAACGGTTGAGCCTGAACCTGTGCATGATTTTGCAGTCGGTCAGCGATCAGCTGATCGCAGCTATGTAGACATGTCCTGGACGGCAAATACCGATACCGGTCTTTCGCACTATGAAATTCGGATGGGGACAACGGAAGACTGGGGTTCAGCGACAGTGATTGCCAGTCAGTTGAAAGCGACCAGCTTCAGTTACAAGCTGAACACAGAAGGCTATACGTATTTTATGATTAAGGCCGTAAACTCTAGCGGCTATTACAGTACCACAGCCGGGGAAGCGGCGCTGCAGGTTGTTTTAAAGCCCGATGCGGTTACTGGTCTTACAGCGGTGCAAAGTCCCAAAGATAAAAGCATTGTCCTTGTATCCTGGAACAGCGTAAGCGGAGATGATATTGCGGGATATAAGGTTACGGTTGGTGACAGTTCTTATATTACGAAGGAGCTTAGTTATCGGTATGAGGTCCGTGAAAACACAACCTATACCTTTAGTGTACAATCGCTGACTACAGCAGGGTATGTAGCAAAGGCAGCAAACTGTAGTATAGCTGTGACGATTGGTGCCATGGATGTAACGGGCTTTGTCGTTAGCCAGTCTATTAGCAACCGGACGAAGGTGATATTGACATGGAATACACCGACTGAACTGGATGTTTCCTACTATATCATCAAGACTGGTACAGCATGGGAAACAGCTACAATTCTAGGCAGCCGAGTAACAGGTACGTCCTTTGAGACGACTGTCACAACAGAAACGGCACAGACCTTTTTAATCAAGGCGGTCACATCCGCCGGGCATGAAAGCCAGTACCCGGCAAAGGTCAACGGGATATTTGACCTGAATCCTGCTCCGGTCACAAACCTCAAATTAACGCAGTCGTCTGCGGATAAATCGTTGCTGAGCATTACGTGGACGGGTATTTTGGAAAGTGATCTCGCTCACTATGAAGTGCGGGTAGGTCCTTCTTGGGAAACGTCCACCCCAATTACCACAACGAAAGAGACGAATTGTAGTTATACGCTGACTGCAAGCGGTGCGGTTACCATTCTTGTGAAAGCAATGAATGTTGCGCAGTTCTACTCAACTGAGGCGATGGCAGAACTGTACTGCATAATGGAACCTTTGTCGGTAGACAACCTCAGAGTCTACCAGAACGGGGAGTATGTGGAATTATTCTGGGACAAAGCGTCTGAAGCCGACGTGGTGGGATACGAAATCAGGGAAGGTGCCAGCTTTGCTACCGGTTCCTTAGTAGTAACCGGCCAGACGACAACCAGCTATCAATACCTGGTTGACACGGAACGGACGTACCGGTATCACGTCAAAGCAATTAATAAAAGCGGCTTTTACAGTATGGCTGCTGCAAGCGGTGGTGTAGTCGTAGCAGATCTGCCTACAAGAAATATTATTCAGTCTTTTGATGAACTGGCGTTGCGGTCTGGGCAGCATGCCAATACCGCATTTGGTGCATCACAGTATAAATTCAGTAATTTTGGTGGCAGATTCAGTGATTACCCAACGACACGCTTCAGTGAAATTGGCGGAGAGACAGTGCTGCGCTTAGCTGCGAATGGGTCAGGATATTGCACTTTAGGTACTTATACCTGCAAGCAAATTGATATTGGCCAAGTAATTACGGCCAATATAACCGCCTATTTTGTAACTACCGTCTTGAGGACTGCAGGCACTTCGGTTACTCTGCAATACAGGACGAGTTTAAACGGCAGCATCTTTTCGGACTGGCAGGATTTTGCGCCAGGCCAGGCTACCTTCCGGTACCTAGACTTCCGGGTAATGCTGGCTACGACCGATCCTGCCAAAACACCGGAAGTGAATCATTTAACCGTTTCGCTGGATGTACCGGATACAGAGCTTACCATGTCGGTTGTTGTTGCTCCAGGCGGATCAACGGTAGCATATGGTCGTACCTTTTATACGACCCCGGTGGTTACTCCTACCGCAGTTGGCGAAAATTTACATGCCCAGTTGATTTCTAAAACGTCGTCCGGTGTAACGCTTAAGGTTAAAAATTCTTCCAATACCGATGTGGGCGGTACGGTAGACTTACGAATCAAAGGATATTAATTAAATTGTGAGGTGTTTTTTATGGCATATGATAGCACAAAGCCTACGGATGATGAATATATTGCAGCCGGTCCGGCGGATATACGGGAAAACTTCCGGGCACTAAAAGAAGACCAAATTGTCGATGCAGGAACATTGACTGGCCTGACGGTGGGCAATGCCAGTGGCAATATTCCCAAATCAAATGGAACAATTTGTACCAATTTGAATGCCCAATATCTCGGGGGCAATCTGGCGGGCTATTTCTCTCCCGCGACTCATACACATAGCGCGGCCACAACGTCGAGCAATGGAATGATGTCGAATACGGATAAGGTTAAACTGGACGGCATTGCTGCCGGGGCTCAAGTCAATCAAAATTCATTTGGCAAGATATTAGTAGGCAGTACGACGATACAGGCCGATACGGCAACAGATACATTGGAATTAGCTGCTGGCACCAACATCGCCCTTACTCCCGATGCAACAAATGACCGGGTAACAATTGGTGTTATCGGCACGGTTGCGGCAGCTACAACAGCAACTGTTTGTACCGGCAATGCGGCGACTGCTACTACACTGCAAACAGCCCGTACAATTGGCATAAGCGGAGACGCAACAGGGACAGCCACAAGCTTTAATGGCAGCACCAATATTACGGTCCCCCTCACACTGGCCGCTAGTGGTGCAACTGCCGGGACGTATACGTCGGTAACAGTAGATGCCAAAGGACGGGTAACTGGCGGGACAAGTCCTACTACGATTAGTGCAAATACAACGGGCAATGCGGCTACTGCCACAATTGCAGCTGCAGCTACTACTGCGGTTACTGCTGCTACCTGCACGGGTAACTCAGCTTCTGCCACAAAGCTGGCAACTGCTAGAACTGTAGCGTTAACTGGTGCGGTGACGGGCAGTGGGACGTTTGATGGTTCTGCAAGTTTAAGTATTACAACAAGCAGGGGCACCCTTACTCCTGGAATTGGTGGGGTGCAAACATTTATCTTATCTGGCACATTTACAGTTCCAACAGATATTACTAAAGTGTATGTTACGGTTGTTGGTGGCGGTGGAACGACATCTTATAACTATTCTGCCGCGGGTGCAGGTGATGTAATATATCGGCAAGCTGCAACGGTAACACCGGGCGCCAGCATAAATGTCATTGTAGGTGCTGTAGGAGCAGCAAGCTCATTTGGTTCTTATGCGAGTGCTTCTGCAGGGGCGAGTCCGACATCAGTAAATGGACAGGGGGCTGCTACAGGAAAAGGAAGTGGCGGAGTAGTGAATGTCATTTATGCCTTAGTTGGTGGTGCAGAAGGTACTTCTACAAATACTTATTATTTTTTAAATGGCGGGTCTAATATGTATGGAATTGGAGCAACTCAAGGTGCTGCTGCCGTGGGTTATGGGGCAGGAGCTGTTAGGGGTGGTAGTGCTAGTGCTCTAAAAGTTGGAACATCTGGATTAGTAATAGTAGAGTGGTAAAGGAGAAATTAGCAATGTATAAATATGCACAAATGTTTAACGGGAAAGTCCACTGGATTATGGAAGACGAAATGACACTGGATGAACTATATACTAATAAATTTTGTAAAGATCACATTACTTTCGTTGATATTACAAATATATCTTCGATACCGGAAGTTGGGTGGAGTTTTGATGGCATAACCTTTACTCCTCCTGCGATAGCAGTACCGACAGTAGAGGAGCTGTTGGCAGTTATTCGTTCTAAACGAAATGTCTTGTTAGCGGAGTGTGATTGGACACAAATAGCAGATGTCCCACTTGCTATTGAGCAAAAATTAGCGTGGTCAGTATATCGCCAATCCCTGCGTGATTTCCCAGAAACATGCGACCCAACAAATCCGGTGTGGCCTATAAAACCCCAAACAGCTTAATCAAGCAAAGAGCCAAGAGGCTCTATTTTTTATCCAATCTGAAAGTACACTATCTGATTGCGCAATAACAACGACTTGGCTTCTGCCTGTGTCCTGAGGGACTGGGCACAAGCCAAGTCTTATCTAATGGAGGTGGGATGTATTTGGGAGAAATAGCAGAAGGCGTATTCAAAGCAGCCAAAGGGGCCGCTCATTCTCTTATTGATGTGGCAGTGGCAAAAATATCTTTAGCTGGCATCCTGACTTTTTTCTTCACCAGTCATGGAACTGCCTTAATGGCCTTTGTAGTGCTGATTCTGATTGATTTGGCTACAAAATGGCTGGCTTTGTCCTACAAGTATTTGCCTGATCAGGGTGTGTGCCAGGAGCAGACAGGACTTTGGCAGTGTACTGAACGATAGAACGTTGATATGCCGAATGTGCTAGAGCTTAGCTGGTACAATCATGGTAGTGAATTATATAAAACGGAATTTATGAGGACAGTTATGGATTATTGGTGGGACCGGCAATGGTGTGTGCTATGGATTTGGTCTATGCATTCAATTTTAGGTCAAAAAGGTGGGGTATAGGCCATTGGCCTATACCCCACCTTTTTCGTTTATACCAGAGAATGGTCAGTAAAATATCAAATCGACTAAGTCGATAGACAGTACCAAGTATCATAATGAAAAAAATGCAAAATTTTGCAGGGAGACATAAGAATGTCTTACCCGCCCCTTATTCGTAATTATTGAAGATGTTCTATGAAAAGTGTGTCAATAACAAGGAAAATAGACGATAATAATGAGTTTAGTATAAATTTATGTTAGAAACAGGATGATTTTATTAAAAATTAATTTAATATAATTTGAAAATATTGTAAGTTTAACAATAAAAATGTACGGATAAAGAATAGGGGGGGATAGTATGGAGAATTCTTACTAGCTATTAAGTACAGTGCTTGGGAAGAATACGAAACAATATTAAAAACAGCCTTACCGCAATTAAAAAAATAAAGAAAATTGGAGGAAAGGTAATGTGTGAAAAAGCGCATTTTAGAATAGTTAAGTATAGAAATCTACAGGTAAAAAATGGTGAGTATTATACTATAAAACAAATTACCAACATTATCAAACATTACGCTGAGTTATATAGTGTTGTTCAATTAGCAGCTATTAATTACGAAAAGAATCAATCATCTTTTTTAAATAATAACAGGGAGGTAATTTTGTGAAATATTATACGTTGATAGAGATTGAAACTGCATATCAATATCAATATCCGAATTTAACAGAAGCGGAAATAAAAGAAAAAGCAAAAAGAATTCATTCTCAGTTAAATACTTTAGATATTAGCTGGCGAAGGAGTAACAAAAGATTTTATAAGTTACAGGAATTTCATAAGATTGATTTATAAACTTTTATGATCAAAATTATATCATACCGAGCATTTAAGGCTATGAGGTATATTCTAATGAAATGTTTTCCTTTACAGGAGGACTTTTGAGAAGCGCTTTGACTTGTTTGAGAAATAACTCGCAGGTCAGGTGCTTTGTGTTTCACTCAGCATCCTGGGTAAGCATTCCGATACATTATAGACTGAAGTATTAAATAATGAGGTGATTGTTATTTATATTCATTATTTTGTATTTAACTATAGAAATTCTGGAAGATATGGCCGTATTGCTATTGAGGGAATCAAAGAAGAAATAGAGTTATATCTTTGCAAATGCAGCAATGATGTTCGCTATATAAAAAGCGTAGAAAAAATAAAGCGATACGAAAAAGGGAAGCGCAAAATTGCTTGCGGTGTTATACGCGGTTTTTTCTTTGTTCTGGATATGATCAATACTCTTAGTTCCAAGAGATTAAAATACTCCGTAGATAAAAGGCATGTGGAGGTGTGTTGAAATAGATAAGCTTGAAAAAATATTGAAAGATTTGGCGGATGGAGTAATTAGTGAAGAAGAGTGTATAAGCATTATTCAATTAGAAGCCTACAGTGAAGATAATAAAGCTGATGCCAAGCAATATAACTTATTGATGCGACGAGGTACTGTTCTTGTTGAAAGCTATATAGGGTTATATGGAAGAAAGCCTGATGACATTCTAATTGAACAAGAAAACCTAAATGAAATACTTAAGCTTATCGTGGAGATCAAATCTATACTACTGCCTGAAGAATATCGGCTGCTTAATTTATGGACTGTGAAAAAGTTAAGCTTTGAGCAAATTGCTGAGAGACAAGGCTCTTATAAAATGAAAATCCATCGGAATATAATGAAAATCAAAAAGAAACTGTTACAATATGCAGAAAAAAATAAGTATATAGTGAAGGACATCTTAACCTCCAGAGCTTCTAAACGAACAGCAAAGAGCCCTAGCCAGAAAGTGGGTTTTATTCATGAATATTTACAGCAGGTAGCTGTAAATGGTTGCTGGAAGACAAGGCGTGATGGAAGAAAAGAGTTTGTTTCAGAAACTCTTTGTAAGGTGCCGGAAGGATTACATGCTTCATTCCGGGATACTAAAACCTATTGTCCAATTTGTGGTACAGACTGGGGTGAGAACTTGTGCACAAGGAGGTGAGGATTACGAAGTCATAGCCTCAGAATGAGGCGCTTTTTTCGAATCTAACTGATGTTATCACATTCGTGTTAGTAATTGAATAGACCCGAATAAGACCTATTATATTTACATAAAATTGATAATCCTGCTTGGCTGTGTTACCTTTAGCGCACGTTGTGTGTAACATAAAAATCTACAAGGGAGGTGGTACGATGAGTTTATTACAGAACCTAACACAAACAATTTATTTTCAACTGGAGACGCTAAAATCAACATATACCAATCTATCACTGGTATATGGTCTCCCTGAAAGTCCGCCCGTTGGACTTACTATTGCTCTTGAACACGATAAAACCAAAGTAGATGAGCAATATGAACTGTCCGGTTACCGCAGGCGTCCCAGAGTCTTTTTTGCCGACATTTATACAACTACCCAGGAAGAGCGCAACAATCTCTGCGAAGCGGTGAAGGACCTATTCGAAAATAAAAATTTGCCCGTATTAGATGCCACGCATCAGGATACTGGCATTACTCTTGTCGGCGACGGCGTTCGAGTAGAAGTGGATTTGACACAGCGCTTTAAAGCCAGAGCCAAAATTTATTTATATACATTAATTGATTAAGAGGAGAGATTACTATGCCAACACCCGCGTTTATTTCCGCTTTAAAATCAGACAGATGCATCCACTATGTAAATAATACATTGATCAATCGTGCCCAGTCCATTGATGTCAGCGCCAATGTTCCGAATGAAGTGATTGACGAACTGGGTAATTCAAGTCATTCCGGTGTCTCCAGCGCACCTGCCGAGGTAGCGCTCAATATTTCGGTGTTTGACACCGGTATCGATCTAAGTCGGAGTATTACCGGCAAGACGGCAGCCACCTCTTTCGCACTTGGCGATTTTGCCAATGCTCAGGTTGATTATGTTGGTGTGGTCCGTGATAATACGGGGAATTTCTTCCGTTCGGTCTATGTAAAAAGCGCCTGCGTGAACAGTATCAATTATGGCTATGATACGGCCGGAAATGCAGTTGAAGCCTATGGCCTAACGGGTGATAACCTTACCGTATTTGACGGCTATGTCCTTACTAAGACGTACACTATCGCAGCCGGCGATGTTACTAACGGATATTTTACTCTGCCGATAACTGGTGCGGAAGCACCTGTGCAAACCAAGAACAACAGTTACTTCAGCGGAGCTTATTTGCTGCGGGTAACGAAAAACACCGGGGGCGTTAGCACCAATCTGATGGAAGGCAACGATTATACGTATGTACCTGCCACTAAGCGGATTACCGCCAGCAGTCTGGCAGCAGGCCAGGTATGGACAATCGTTTTTTACTCTACGCAAATCGGTACTCCGATCAACCCGGTATTCAATGCCGCTTTACCGGCAGCAGTTCGAGGTGAGTTCACGCCGGTCAGTATTGGCCTAAGCTCAAAGACATTAATCCCTCGTCTGCAGTCGGCAAAAATTGGCATTAGTCTGGCGCAAAAACGCGTACCCCAATTAGGCAGCAGGCAGGTGCTGTTTGCACCAGGCGGTGTTCCGTCAGTCGCAGGCAGCTTTAGTGTGCTGATGAACGATCTGGCTCTGCGGAAACTGCTGACCTATGGCAGCGGCGACAGCACGGAAACGCAATTTGGCATTGAACAGATGCCTGCTTACGGGGCGCAGAATAATCTTGGCCTGGAGGCTGTTATCAAGTCACCGATAGATAATTCTATTCTTAAACGGATTGCAATCCCTGATATTGTTATTGCTTCAGGAGGAATGCCAACCACTGTCAATGGCACACTTGCCGAAACCTTTACCTGGACAGGCAGGACAGGCACCATGACGATAGCCAACAGCTAAAGGGCAAAGGGGGGATTAATCCCCCCTTATTAAATTTAAGAGGAGCATGATGATGAATACGGAAGAATTAGTATCCCGCACTAATGCCAAACTGCAGCATTTGTTAGAGACCTCCCTGGATTTCGCGATGCTGATTACAGAGGGTGACGAACAGAAATTTGAAACTTACCGGAAAGTAATGCTAAATAAATATAATGCCCTAAAAAAGGCTAACATTGCTGATTTTGCTGCTTGGGAGGAAAAGTAATGAGTAAAGGGTTATTTTATCAGCGAGAAAAAAAGATAGACTTAATCGTAAATGATACGACGCAAACCTATATACTCATTGCTTTATCTGTAATAGAGCATGAAGCGGCGATGGCAGATGCCCGGCGAACGCATGCAAATGCGGTCCGGTTACTAGCAGAGACTGCAGAAACAGTGAAAGCTCTATATCTGTTACAGGATACAGAGCTTATTGTAGCTGAGATAATCAAAATGGAGCATGATACAATTTTAGCGAAAGCTGCCTTGACGCTGGTAGATGATGACGTACATTATCACGCCAAATTAGAGACTAAAGCATCGCTTCTGGAGAATACGCGCCGGGAAGAACTTGCAGCTATTAATAAAGAGCAACTGATCGAAAAGCTAGTCAGTATGGACGTGAAACGGCAAATTCATACTGCCTGGATGCTGGCAGTAATAGAAGCCTCACTCGTGAAAGCTTTGCATAATGCAGAAAAGCAGAGACTGTTTAATTCGGTTGAAGAAATGAAAACTACTCTTTCCGTAGAAGTATTGGAAAAGTTTTATGAGGCCCAATTGGAATTTATAACGGATATGGGTAACGCTCAGGTTTTTCTCAAACCCCATATTTCCGCAAGCTAGACCATTATGCAAAGAGATATGGGGTTACGATAACAACCGCAATGAAGGAAGATGATTTTTTGCTGGAAGCTGCCGGTTGGGCCGGGTATTATGAGAATGCGAATGAAATTATTCAGCAAATTGTAGCTGCGAATGTAGCAGAAGCGCCCTCGCAGCAAATTAAGAATAATCCGCAGGCATTCCATGAGTGGGTTGAGCAATGTAAGAGAATTCATGCAGCACGGAATCGGTAGAATTCTTTCTAAGTTAGAATTACTCTTAAAAAAGGAGCCTAGTTAAATATGCAGTAGTATATAAATAGCTAAGGCTTTAAGCGAGAGGGGATAGCGTATGAAAATGAATGCTGTAAGAAGTAGAAAGGGATGGGATGTATCGGTAACTTTTCTGGTAATTGCGATGTTTGCTATTGGCGCCTTTAGTTTTCAC
>Ga0366772_1086_pt2 | contig 14467 bp, 14 predicted proteins | sample BONcelN113001C11_FD_207089 | JGI IMG/M metagenome (GOLD analysis project Ga0366772, IMG submission 207089) | Enriched cells from coal bed in the Powder River Basin, Montana, United States - BONCAT cells N11 rep2 HSBNCT.N11.300.1.C11 ...
TGCTGGTCACGGGTAAGGTCAAAATTTCGTATTACTCAGAAGACGGCAAAGAATTTACGATTGCTATCCTTAGCGCAGGAGAAGCATATAGTGAGCACTCCTTGGCTTTTGCTACTGCAATCGAAGCCACAGAGGTACTTTATCTCAGCATGACTGATTTCCGGACAATGATGGATCAATGCCCGGAGCTGGCACGGCGGCTGGTACGGGTTCTCGGACAGATACTGCGCCTGACCAACGATTTGATCATTGACCTTGCTTTTCGAGAAACAACTTCACGGCTTGCCCGTGTCTTTTGGCGCACTTTACAATCCCAGCGCCCGGAAACAGGAGAGCCGTACATTTTCTATCTGACTCACGAGGAACTTGCCTCTCTTAGCGGCAGTACACGTCAAACTGTAAACGAAATTCTGGGGCATTGGGCTCAGCAGGGGATATTGGAGCTGCACCGGGGTTATGTCACACTATTAAGACCTGAGCGTCTGTGGGAAAAAATGAATCGGTAGAGATGAATAATAATGATGAATAGCTTTGTCTATTGTCGTCAACCCGACAGAAATTATCTGAACATTAAGATAGTATTGACTTGTCAGATTGATTAGTCAGGTTGATCTTTAGATAAGGAGGGATAACATGAAGCAATTACTGGTGCGCTCGGAGGTTTGCCTGGGATGCAAGAGCTGCGAGCTGGCATGTGCAGTGGCTCATTCACAGTTTAAAAACTTGATTGCCGCACTGAACCAGCCTGAGCCGCCCCGCAAACGCATCTTTGTGGAAACAGACGGACAGATCAACATGCCGCTGCAATGCCGGCAATGCTCTGATCAGCCCTGTGTCCATGCCTGTATGGCAGGAGCTATGCATCAGGATGCAAGAACAGGCCTTGTGCAGGTGTATCAGGAAAAGTGCGTAGGGTGCTGGATGTGTGTCATGGTCTGTCCATTTGGGGTCATCACCGAAGGTCCTGCTCACAAGGTTATCAAATGTGACCGCTGTCGGGAACTGGACTATGATCCGGCCTGTGTTTCAGCCTGCCCGACGAAAGCCCTGCAATGGGCCGAAGTCAATCACTTTGCGGCGGCAGGCCGCCGATCCTGGATTGAGCAGATGAAGGAGGGAAACAGGGATGCCTAACATACGGAGTATTGATCCTGCAGCACAGGATTTATTGAAAAAAGCAGTGACTGATGGGATTGAAACCATCTGGGAACGCTATGAGGCTCAACAGCCCCAATGTGGCTTTGGCAGCTTAGGAATCTGTTGCCGGCACTGTATTCAAGGGCCTTGCCGAATTGACCCGTTTGGGCAAGGTCCAACCCAGGGAATCTGCGGAGCGACTGCAGATGTTATTGTAGCCCGCAATCTGCTTCGCCAAGTGGCTGCAGGATCGGCATCCCATGTGGACCATGCCTATGATGCGGTAGAGGCGCTGGAACTGGCAGCTCAGGAAAAGATCGATTATGGGATTGCTGATGAACGTAAACTGCGTGCGGTTGCAGCAAGCTTGGGCCTGGATGCTGCTCAGGAAGATATTAAAGCTCTGGCCCTGGAAGTTGTCCGGGTCGCCTATGCTGACATGGGAAATCACAGCCATCAACCTATGAAATGGGTGACTTCCCATGCACCAAAGCAGAGGGTGGATATCTGGGAAAGCCTGGGCATTCTGCCGCGCAATCCGGATCGGGAAATTCGTGAAGCTTTACATCAGTCGACAATGGGGATGGATGCCGATCCTGTCAATCTTCTGCTGGCTACGGCCAAACAAGGGCTGGTGGATGGCTATGCCGGATTAAAGTTAGCAACCGATATCCAGGATATCTTATTTGGGACCCCCGATCCTGTGGTGACGGAAGCCAATCTGGGTGTACTTAAAGAGGATTATGTAAATCTCATCGTTCATGGGCATGTACCGCTATTGTCTGAGAAAATCGTCCAATGGGCCGGAAAATTATCTGCTGAGGCTGAAGCTGCCGGAGCCAAGGGGATTCAGGTTGCCGGAATTTGTTGTACCGGCAATGAAGTTCTTATGCGTCAGGGCGTTCCATTGGCAACGAATTTCCTGGCTCAGGAATTGGCATTGGTCACCGGAGCTGTGGATGCGATGGTTGTGGATGTCCAATGCATCATGCCCTCCTTGGGCCGGATTGCAGCCTGTTATCATACGGAGTTGATTACCACAATGCCTATTGTCAAAATTCCCGGAGCCACCCATATCCCATTCACTCTTGAAAATGCCGATGCCGCCGCTCAGGAGATTGTGCGCAAAGCTATTGCAGCTTACAGTAAACGGGATCCTCAAAAGCTGCATATCCCTGATTATCGTGCCAAAATCATGGCCGGTTTCAGTGTGGAGGCAATTGTTGGAGCTCTGGCCAAGCTTGATAGGGAGGAGCCTTTAAAGCCGCTGGTCGCTAATATTGCCAATGGCAATATTCTTGGCGTTGTGGCCACTGTCGGTTGCAATAATGTTAAAGTGACTCAGGATAGCTTCCATGTGGAGCTGGTCAAAGAGCTTCTGCAAAACAATGTGCTGGTTGTAGCTACGGGCTGTTCAGCTCATGCCCTGGCTAAGGCGGGGATGATGAACTCCGAAGGTACGAATCAGTTTGCCGGTGAATCCCTGAAGGCAGTCTTAACTGCTATTGGCGAGGCTGCAGGTCTGGGAGCTCCCCTGCCCCCGGTTCTGCATATGGGAAGTTGTGTTGATAACTCACGGATTGGCGATTTGGTGACGGCATTGGCTGCTTATCTCGGAGTGGATACTTCTGCTCTTCCCGTTGCCGCAAGTGCTCCTGAGCCACAGCATGAAAAAGCATTAAGTATCGGAACCTGGGCGGTTGCTATGGGAATCACCACTCACTTGGGAGTTGTGCCGCCGGTCCTGGGAAGTAAAGCTGTAACAGAGCTTCTCACCGCCGGACTCACCGATGTGGTCGGGGGGAAATTCTATGTGGAGACCGATCCCCATCAAGCGGCCTTGGGTCTGATTGCAGATATTCGGGCAAAGCGTCAGGCACTGGGGCTGGTTCAGTAATCGCCGGGGAGGAGTCATGATGAAATATCTCATCTTAGGAAGCAGTGCAGCCGGACTCTTTGCTGCAGAAGCAATTCGGCGGCAGGTTCTGCAGTCGGAAATAACCGTACTTACTGCAGATACTCAGCCCTCCTATTCCCGTTGCCTGACTACCTACTATCTGTCAGGAGAAGTCACTGAGGAACAGCTTTTTTTGCGGACCCCAGAAGAATTGAACGCTTTGGGGCTGGATATTCACTATTCTTGTGAGGTCAATAAGCTTGATCCAAAGCGGCGGTTGGTTTTTGCCGGGGCAGGAGAAGCCTTCCCCTATGATAAATGCTTAATCGCTACAGGGGCTTCAGCTATTACCCTTGATATCCCCGGAGCTTCCCTTCCGGAGGTCTTTACTTTACGCTGTCTGGAAGATGCCCAGCGCATGAAGCCTCTGCTCAGGCCCGGACGCCGTGCGGTGATTATCGGCGGAGGTCTCGTCAGTCTGAAAGCAGCCTATGCTCTGCATAAGCAAGGGCTTGAAGTCCATGTCATTGTATCCTCCGGGCATATTTTATCGCAAATGCTTAATTCCGAAGCAGCAAGTATTTTGGCGGAGCACCTCCAAAAACATGGCATGAATCTCGAACTGCACTCCGATGTCCTGGGGATTGGCGGGGAGAAGAAGGTAGAGTCGGTACAGCTCAGGGATGGACGGACTCTACCGGCTGATCTCGTTATTGTGGGCAAAGGCGTCAGCCCGAATACGGCGCCCTTCTTAGGTTCGGGCTTAGCAGTAAATAAGGGGATTTTAGTCAATGAGTATCTGGAAACCAACCTTGCCGATGTCTATGCAGCCGGGGATGTAGCCGAAACTTGGGATTCTGTCCGTCAGACTCAGCGAATCAATGCAATTTGGCCTAATGCAACTCAGCAAGGCCATATCGCCGGACTGAATATGACGGGGCAGCATTTAACCTACCCAGGTTCAATAAGCATGAATGCGGTAGATTTTTTTGGACTGCGGATTGTTTCAGCAGGGATCATTCATCCTCTTACAGAGGAAATGAAGCAGGATGATGGTCAAAGGGCTGACGGCTGGAGTTGTGAAGAGCGTTGCAGGCGGCAGCCCGGTGAACTTCCAAGCTATCAGCGCCTGATCTGGCAAGGGAATATTTTGAAAGGATATGTTCTGATCGGCAGCCCGGAACGGGCAGGAATCCTTACCGCCTTAATCCAGACTCAAAGAAGCCTTTCTCCAACAGACCAAAAGAGTATCCGGGATGGAAAACAGGTTGAAATCATTCTGAAGAAGGATTCGAAAATAAGACTGGGGTAAGGGACCAAAAAAGGAAATGCAGCCCTCTGAAAATTGAAGTTAGATCAGGAAGCGGCGTCCGGCAATCTGTCGGGCGCTGTTTTTATTTGCTATCGGGCAGAATCTGCAGGCAGCGAGGACCCTCCGGTCATAAACTAAAAAAACTGCTCTCTCATTTAATCATTACTTCTTGGCATTGCGGAGTGGGGGGATTATTTTTGAAGATTTTAGTATTGACCAATGAATTTGAAGATGAAAGCTTTGGCGGTGCTGCGACTGCCGCGACGGGAATTGCACACATGCTTGAGCAGGTGGGAGTAGAGCAGACTGTAGTCGTGCCCCGCAGCGACTGGCAGGAAGCGCGCTGGCTGGGGCAGAGTCCGCGGCTCAGGATTCTTGGTCTGCCACGCAACCCGCGCTACTTTGGACATTTAGGAATGATTAAAACTGAAGTTTTGCGTGAGCAATTTCCGGAGCTTTGGCAGAATTGGGATCTGATTCATATTCAGGCCATTAATTTTACTCCGTTGGCATATGCTCTGGCCCAAGAGCGGATTCCTCTGCTCTATTCGGTCTATTCATTTTTGCGTGAGGAGCTGGGAAATCGTCAGGAGGCTGCCATGCAAGCGCAGTTTAAAATCCAGGAGGAGCTGCTGGCCCGTTGTCAGGGGATTCATTTAATCAGTCAGAGCCAGAGGAGTTATCTCGTCGGATATTTCCCGGAACTGCTTGCCAAAACAGCAGTTTTGCCTTTGGGGATCCATCGACCCATTGAGCGCTGGCAGCAGAAGAACAGCAATAGATTTCTCTACCTGGGCAGGTTATTGGATTACAAAGGAATTGAAGACTTGATCAGGGCTGTTGAACGTGGGGGAAGAAGCCGCCGGCAGCTTCACTTGGATATTGTGGGCAAAGGGACGGATGCTTACGTAAAATATCTCAAATCCTTGGTCTTGACCATGAAACTGGAAAGTAATATTCAGTTTCATGGCTGGCGGCCGACGCCGGAGGTCAAGCAATGGATGACCCAGGCTGCAGCATTGGTTATACCAAGCCGACGGGAAGCCTTTGGACTGGTTGCCTTGGAGGGAATGGCTGTGGGAACACCGTTAATTGTCTCAAGAGCAGGCGGACTAAGGGAATTGGTAAATGAGGAGTATGCCTTAACCTTTGAGCCCGGCAACATCCGGCAGTTGGCTGAGGCCTTGGTCATTGCCCTGAATAATCCTGCCCGATGTCAGCAATTCTCTGCAAAAGGTTGTGAGCGGGCGTTGGGCTTTGAATGGTCCCGGCTTGCACCTGAATACGTGGCGCTTCTTGAACGAGTAAAGACGTGATGTTTCTTATTCAACTGGATTGTGTTGATTTAGAGCTCCCCTTGTTGAATAAGTACAGTTCGGTGTCAGATATACAAGAATTGACATAGGATATATCGATACGGTAGAAGGGGGACGGTAGAAGCGTGATGTGGAAAGAAAAACAAGTTTTGATCACGGGAGCAGGGGGATTTATCGGCAGTCATTTGACTGAGACCCTGGTCAAAGCGGGGGCCAAAGTCAGGGTATTCATCCGCTATAATTCCAGGGACGGCCGCGGCAATCTGGAAGATCTGGAACCTGCAGTTCTCGAGGCACTAGAAATTGTTGCCGGTGATTTGCGGGATGCAGATGTCATTGACCGATCAGTCAAGGGTTGCGATACAGTCTTCCATCTAGGCGCTTTAGTTGGAATCCCTTATTCCTATAAAAATCCAAGGGAAGTTGTAGAGACCAATATTCTGGGCACATTCAACATTCTCCACTCCGGCCTTCAACACGGGGTAAGCCGAATTGTCAGCACTTCGACCAGTGAGGTTTATGGTTCGGCGCGCTATGTACCCATTGATGAGAATCATCCCCTTCAGGGCCAATCTCCTTATTCAGCCAGCAAAATCGGTGCTGATAAAATTGCGGAAAGCTTCTATGCCTCCTTTAATCTGCCCGTTGTTACAGTCCGGCCCTTTAATTGCTATGGTCCTAGACAGTCGGCTCGGGCAATTATACCAACTCTGATTACACAGGCTTTAGCCAGTGACGAGATCCGCCTCGGCAATACGGAGGCCCTGCGGGATTTTACGTTTGTTACGGATACAGCGGCAGGGTTTATTGCGGCTGCACAATCGCCGTTAGCCCTTGGTAAAGTTATCAATATCGGTTCGGGTCGGGAGATTTCCATCGGGGATTTGGCAGAGGTGATTATCAGAGTCACGCAAAGCGCAGCACAACTTAAGGTAGATGAGACGCGGGTGCGCCCGAGCAAAAGTGAGGTCAACCGCCTTTTGGCTGACAATCGATTGGCCAAGGAGGTATTGGGTTGGGAACCTCAGGTTTCCTTAGAAGAAGGAATTCAAAAAACAGTAGCTTGGATTGCATCTCACCTGGATCGTTTTCAGATCGGGAAATACCAAATTTGACAGCTGAAGATGGGGGATACAATGCAAACAATTATATTGGCAGGGGGCAGGGGTTCACGACTTGATCCCTTTTCCCGGGTTTTACCCAAACCGCTTTTTCCCATAGGGGATAAACCAATTGCGGCCATTTTAGTACATCAGCTGAAAAAAGCCGGAGCTGATGAAATTATTATGTGCCTGGGCTATCTTGCCGATTTGCTGCGGACCTATTTCAGGGACGGCAGCGATTTTGGGCTGACGATCCGTTATTCGATGGAGAACAGACCCTTAGGAACGGCCGGGCCTCTCAAGAAAGTTGAAGATCTTAAAGATGACTTTATTGTGGTCAATGGCGATGAATTGACGACCTTGGATTTTAGGGCCTTATATGAGCATCATCTGGCGATGGAGGCTGATATGACGGTAGCAGTGCAAATGAAGACAACCAATTCTTCATTTGGCGTCCTGGAAATCAAGGAGGGCCAGATTACTGCCTATGCCGAAAAGCCAACCCGCAATTATTGGGCTAGTATGGGCATTTATGTGATCAATAAACGGGTGCTTGCTTTGATTCCGGAAGATGAAAAGTTTGATATGCCGGAATTGGTTCAACGTCTGCTCAGTGAAGGGTCACGGGTTGTAAGTTATGAAAGTCAGGATCTTTGGTTTGATATCGGCACACTGGGTGATCTGGAAAAGGCCAAAGAGGAGTTCGACAGAATAATGAACCCTAAAAATAACCCTGAAAATATACCCTGAAATAAACCATCAAAACCTGAAAAAGAAACAGGATGATAATAAGTATGAAACAGATAAGAAAGATCTTGATTTTGGGCGGGTCAGGGATGCTGGGGCATACCCTGTTCCGCTGTCTTGCCGAAGATCCGAGATTTGACGTTTACGCTACAGTGCGCTCCAAGAGAGAATTTGAGGAATGGCTGCCTCAGAAGCAGAAGAAGCTGCTTGACAATGTGGATGTCCTCCAAACTGAAGCGCTCGTGAAAGCATTTGCCCGGGTTAAGCCGGATTGGGTAATTAACTGCATTGGCGTGATTAAGCAGGCACCGGCGATTCAAGATCCACTTCAGACCATAACCATCAATGCCCTGCTTCCCCATCGGATAGCCCTGCTTTGTGAGGCTGTGGGAGCGCGGATGATTCATATCAGTACCGACTGTGTTTTTGATGGGAAACAAGGAAACTATACAGAGCGTGATCAAGCCAGTGCTGCAGATCTTTACGGTAAAAGCAAATATCTGGGTGAAGTGAGCTATCCCCATTGTGTTACCCTGCGAACTTCAATTATTGGTCATGAATTAAAAGGGAGCTATGGTTTAGTTGAATGGTTTCTTGGCCAGAAGCGAAGTGTATCGGGCTATAAGAATGCGATATATTCAGGGTTTCCCACTGTTGAACTGGCCCGGATCATTGCTGATTATGTGATACCGAATTCGGAGATGACAGGGCTTTACCATGTGTCGTCAGCTCCCGTCTCCAAGTATGAGCTGCTCAAACTTATTGCTGCTCAGTATGGCTGCGGAATAGAAATTATGGCCGAGGAAGAGTTCCGAAGTGACCGCTCCTTAGACTCATCTGTATTCCGCTCACAAACAGGCTATCAGCCTCCGTCATGGCCGGAACTCGTGGCAGGAATGCACGCGGACTATAGGCAAGGCCCTTATCACAATAAGGAGAGTTAAATTAAGGGAGATCAGAAAAATGAAGCTTTTTGACAATAAAGTGATCGTAATTACCGGGGGAACAGGCTCATTAGGCAAGGTTCTGACTCGTCGGTTATTGGCAAAAGAGCTGGGTGCTCCGAAGAAAATCATTATTTTTTCTCGGGATGAAGCCAAGCAGCATGCTATGAGGCTGGAATACCAATATAAGGATTCCGTCACCGATGAAGTGATATATGATAACTTTGCCCGGCTGATCGAGTTCAGAATTGGGGATATCCGCAGCTATTCATCCGTCTGCTCGGCTCTGAGGGATGCTGATATCGTGATCAATGCAGCCGCCCTTAAGCAAGTGCCTTCCTGTGAGTATTTTCCCTATGAGGCAGTGCAGACCAATATTATCGGTGCGGAAAATATTGTCCGGGCCATTAGTGAAAATAATCTTCAAGTGGAAACTGTGGTTGGTGTTTCCACGGATAAAGCATGCAAGCCGGTCAATGCTATGGGCATTTCGAAGGCCATGCAGGAGCGTATTTTTATTGCGGCCAATATCCTCATCCCTCAGACCCGGTTTATTTGCGTTCGTTATGGTAATGTATTGGCCTCACGGGGATCTGTCATTCCTTTATTCCATGAACAGATCAAGCATGGCAATGCAGTTACGATTACAACCCAAGAAATGACCCGCTTCCTGCTGCCACTGGAAGGAGCAGTAGACACTATTTTTACAGCCCTTCAAGCAGGGAAGCCGGGGGAGATCTATATCCCGAAAATTCCCTCAGCCCGGATTGAGGATGTAGCTAAGGCCTTAATCGAAGATCGGAAGATTGCTATAGAGTACACGGGAATTCGCCCGGGTGAGAAGGTTCATGAAATACTTGTCTCAGAAGAAGAGGCCTGGCGGACCTATGACCGCGGTGAGTATTATGCTATTAAGCCGATGCTTCCCGAATTGGTTCACCCCGAACCTGATCTGAAAGCGCTGACCAAGGAGTACAGTTCGGGAGATTTCCTTATGACCTTTGAAGAGACCAAGGCTTTACTCGAGAAGCAAAATTTGATGATCGGGCAAGAGGGCAAAAAGGCAGGGGAATTATTGCGATGAAACGCTATAAGATCGCGTGCATTTGCCAGGTGTATAACGAGCTGCGCAAAGGAAATCTGGAGCGGTTTGTCGAGCATGCTATGCCGCTTGTGGACGCTTTGGTAGTCTATGATGACGGCAGTACCGACGGCAGTTATGAGTATCTGCTGAAGCAAACGCCTTATGTTATCCGCGCCCCCAAGAACGATTTTGTCAATGAGCGAAGCCATAAGCAGCTTCTGCTGGAAGAGGCCTTAAGGCTGAATCCGGATTTTATTCTATGGCTGGATGCGGATGAAGTTCTGACGGCCAATGCTGCAGAAAAGCTGCAGGATCTGTGCAAACGCTGTGATGAGAATAAAATCGACGGTGTGAATATTCATGAGATCAATATTTGGCGCAGCCACACCTGGAGAAGGATGGACAGCCTCTACAATTCAGGCTGGTTCTGCCGTTTCTGGCGTGTGGTTCCCGGAATTTGCTTTCAGGATACCAAGCCGGGTCTTCATCAGCCCCTTTTTCCCTCAACCATTCGGACTGCGGTTTGGGAAAACGATATCCAGGTTCTGCATTACGGTTTTTCCACGCAACAACGGCTTGCCCACAAGTATTTAGTGTATAAATCCCATGGCCAACGCGGGTATGACATGCTTGATCGTATCATCAGTGAAGAAAAGCTGGTCGTGGAAAAGATTCCGCGGGAATTCTTCCCGGAAGACCTTTGGCTTGATTCTGAGGAGCCCCCTCAGCCCATGACATTCATGGAGTCCCTGGCTTATGTAGAGGAATATAAAGAAGAGGTATTCCGGCCGAAATTCACAATTGCCTGTCTGGTTTATAAAAGTGTGGAATGGTTGAAGTTCGTCTATGATCAGGTCTTTAAGTACACCCATATGAGTGATATGGAGTTTTTCTTCGTTGCCAATGATGCCAATGAGGCAGTGCTTAATTATTTAAAGGATAATTATATCCCTCACTATGTGTTTACCAACACCCCTGAGCAGCAGGCCCAGTGGTATGTCAATAATGTCTACCGCGCCTATAACTTTGCAGCCGACAAAGCCAAAGGGGATTTCCTAGTTTTCATCAATTCAGATATGGCCTTTACTCCAAACTGGCTGGATAACCTGTGGCGGGCTTATAACGGAGAAAACTGCGTTAACTCACGTTTAGTGGAGTCAGGTAAACTGCCCAGCGGGCAATATGCTGTAAGTATGAACTTTGGACGAGATTATTCGTCATATCAGGAAGAGAGCTTCCAGCACTATGCACGGGGGCTGTCCGAGGCTCAGGTGCTCGACGGGGGTCTGTTTATGCCCCTTTTGATTCGTAAAGATCATTTTCAAGAAGTTGGTGGATATCCTGAGGGACAGGTCCGCCATGGCAGTGGCATTTACAACCCCGTAATTGCCAAGCGGGGAGAACCGTGTATCTCAGGGGATACGGTACTGATGATGAAACTCAAGGGGATTGGGATTAAGCATCAGACTGCCTTTGACAGTATTGCTTATCATTTTCAGTGGGGAGAACTGGATAGCAGCGGTGCCAAAGCAGAGACATCAAAAATTAAGGTTGCAATCTGTAACAACTTGGTCACTGGGTTTATGGGCGATTTAGCAGTCTGGAAGCAGTTGGTCAGTGCTCTGCCGGCATCCGTAGGTATAGATTTGGAAACCATAGGCAACCAAGGTGAATTCGCCTTGAATGCCCGCAAATATATTCAGGCTCACCACCCCGAAGTCGAGATCATTATTCAAAATGCTTCATTTATTGATACGGTAAGTGAAGAACGTTACACGATCGCTTTTTTGCAGGATGATCTCAGGTCAAAAGGGCGGAAAAGTAAATTACAGGATGAGAATCTCAGACGGGCCAGGAAACGGGTAACTAATTCTTTGCAAACGGCTCTGGCATATCCGGAGTATGACTTTGAAATCATTCCTGATGATAAAGACGCTTCCGATAAATGGCATGATCTGCTTATTCAGGTTTTCCAGGAAATTAACATTGCTAAAGCAGCAAAAGCAGCTGAGATTAAACAAGAGATCAAAAAGAAAAAGGTTTCTATTATCATTACCACGTATAAGAGAACCCATCTCTTGCGCTGGGGCCTTTATTCCTTGTCACAGCAGCATATCCCGTTTGAGTTTGAAACGATCGTTGTTAATGATGGCATTGAGGATGAGAGTGAAGCCATTTGCAATGAGTTTAAAGATAAGCTCAATCTGAAATATATTTTTACCGGACAAAGAAATTTGCAGGGTGATCCAGTCTGGCGGGTACCGGGTTTTGCAATCAATATTGCGGCCAAACAAGCCACCGGGGATATACTGGTCATGTGTTGTGCTGAAATGTTTCACCTGAACAATACAATAGACTGTCTTGTTCAGCCCATTATAGACAATCCAAAGCTGTTGGCTGTCCCTCATGGCAGGGATGACCGGGATGGTGCGTTTCTCAATTACCTCACTGACCACAGCGGTGAAGTGAGCATGGAGCTGTATAACAAATGCATCATTTTGGATACGAGGATGCCCTTCCTGATGGCGCTTCATCGCAGCCAGTTCCTTGAAATAGGAGGCTATGATGAAGATTTTGTAGGAATTGCCTATGATGACCGGGATATCATTGACCGCTTATTGAAAAATGGCGGCAGTTACTGTCAGACCAGTGCTTTGACAATCCATCTCTTTCATCCCCGAATTCAAGGGTATTATCAAGGCGGCGGCCCTCCTGAATGGGAGTATAATAAAAATTTATTCTTTTCCAGAATCGGCAAGGTTGTCCGCAATGAGGGCAGAGAATGGGGTGTGCCGGACAAATAAATTAAGTAAATGGCAAGAAATTATTTTGAAATATTTTGGAATTAATGGAAAAGTAACACAAAGTGTACGGGTTGCGTAATATGGATTGTATAGAGTCTGAGACTGTATAAGTTGGGGGCGGAGAAGGTTCTGTAGATAAAGAAAATAGGATAGGGATTTTCCAGTAAAAGGTTTGGAATTGATAACCCGAAATTACCACAAAAACAGTATCAATTTAAGGAGGATAAAAAAAATGGCACAACTAACAACAGGGATTATTGAAAATACACCGGTATTCGGTTTAAGACCAACTGTATTAGTCACAGTGAGAATAACCAACGATGATGTTGTGGCAGCCAATGTGGAAATCATCGGTTACTTTGTAGCAGGAGCTGTAAAGATTCCGTATGTTCTGGAGCTTTTTGATATTTTGCCAGGGGAAGTAGAAACAAGAAATTATTTCGCAGACCTTGATGGTCTTGAATATCAGTTTGTAACCAGCTCTGATTCAGTCGTGGTTTCTGTTTGGGGCAAAGATGCAATCGGAAATCTTGTTGCAGCTCAACGTGTAGTAACCGCGGAGCTGAATCCATTTTAATAATTTAAGTTTGTCATGATTTCATCCACAATGCCCTGAACAGAGTTGAGGCACCGCGCAATAGTCTTTTCTTCGTTACGCACGATCATACATAAACTGATTGTTATGGGTTGGCTTTGCATATATCCTCCACCTTAACAGATTTTTTGTCATACATTATGGTATTCAACCCACCTAAAAGTGTTAAGCCTATCCACATGCATATAAAGAAAACCCCGAAGGCACTGCCTTTGCACTTGTTGCTTCACCGTACTTTAGACTTCACGCATTGCAGAGGCGGATATGCAAACAAAAGGAGCTCTCTTTGAGCCCCCCTTAAGATAATCAAAGATCATCCAATCTCGTAACGCTTAACTGTGCCCCTACGCCGGGAGCCATGTTCAGGGTCAAAGGAACACTGGAATTATTTCTGAGTGAAATAACCTCATGTGCCACTAGGGGTAAAATCACCTGACCTGCAATCTGCCCTGAGCCCACTAATGCCTCTATCACAGTGGATCCATCCACTACACCATTTACCGCTATTGCCATTACCGATCCCATACCCGATGTGATATTGATTATATAATCTATTAAATAGGTCCCCTCAATATTAACGGTTATACCCGCACTTCCTGCACGATGAGTGATATTAACTAATGGACCATTATTTGCAAACGGAACATCCGCCCCCGCTGCCACTATTGCGTCATTTATATCCGCAAGCTGATAAACATAAGCAAATGCAGCTTTACTGTCTTTGGTCTCTGCGGCACTTATAACTTTAACCTCCTGTGTGACCACTTGAGACCCTATGGTCCCCTCAACCTCAGTCTCAGTTGTTACTTCCTTAGGTTCATACTTTAAGGGAAGCAAGGGATGGACTTCAAGCACATTTCCTTCAGAGTCTTCGCTCCAAGCGCTGATTCCCATCTCCTCAGAACTGGTTACAAACTGAAATTCAAAAGCTTTAAAATTTGCGAAATATTTTTTGGTTAAGATTTCACCAGGCTTGATACTAATAAGTTCTAAGGCATACAATGTCCTAACTGCTCCAACAGTGAGAAAACCGCTGATTTGTACCGCGGTAACGACATCACTCTTACTTTTTATTTTTATTGCAAACATCGTCACAGGTTTTTCACCGGCTACTGGCGGATTATTGATTAAGCCGGTAGTCAATTCGGCCATAGCGTCTACTCCTTCCTGAGAATCCATAGGAAGAGAGAGGCTCGCAGATTGAGCCTCTCCTATATTAGATGGATTAGTCGATGGAAAGACCTGCACTAGCGTAACCGGCAATTACAGCTGCGATATCCAAACCAGCCGTAACGGTCGGTGTAAATATCATCAGCAAACGTGTTCCTGCAGTCACAGGGATCGCCAATCCTGTAGTGAGTCCGTCACTGGTCGTTCCAATTGCCACTGCACCTGTAAGGGCAGGCGCAAGCGTTGCAACCGCTCCTGCGACTGGCGTAAAGGTATTGTCAGGTGTGGTGGATGAATACAATTGTGCCGTAATTGTCACAGTCGAACCAACCAAAGCCACTCCTGCAGTGGTACTGAA
>Ga0366772_1090_pt1 | contig 14217 bp, 11 predicted proteins | sample BONcelN113001C11_FD_207089 | JGI IMG/M metagenome (GOLD analysis project Ga0366772, IMG submission 207089) | Enriched cells from coal bed in the Powder River Basin, Montana, United States - BONCAT cells N11 rep2 HSBNCT.N11.300.1.C11 ...
AGTTACTAGTTTTGGATCCTTTTTATCTATCAATGGACCGCCGACTAGTATCCCTATCGCGAAACATATCATTGCCAAACTAAATGTTAATGACGTCTCAGTCCTTCCCCAGCCAAATTCCCTTTCTAACGGTATAACAAATATCGACCAAGCATACAGTAACCCTAGGACTAACATTATGAAGAAACCAACTGTAGCCAGGATCCACCGTTTCTTATTAGTCATCTTTAACCTCGATTAAGAAAGATCTTAAGCTAACTCTACAACCGTTGCTATTCCTTGCCCGCCAGCAATGCAGAGTGTCGCTAATCCATATTTCGTATTCCGCCTTTGCATTTCATAAAGCAAGGTAGTTAATATGCGCGCTCCGGAACAGCCCAATGGATGGCCTAGAGCAATCGCACCGCCGTTCACATTAACAATGTCACTATTCAGTCCTAATTCCTTTATTACCGCCAGGCTTTGTGCCGCAAATGCTTCGTTCAGCTCAACCAATCCTATATCCGAAAGGGTCAGCCCTGCTATTTTCAGTGCCTTATATGTTGCCGGAACAGGGCCAATCCCCATAATCTCCGGTGATACTCCCGAACTAGCATGACCTCGAATAATAGCAAGCGGCTTAAAATTGTTTCTTTGTGCCTCTTTTGCAGACATAACTACCAAGCAGGACGCTCCATCATTACGACCGGATGAATTGCCGGCAGTTACAGTACCGTCCGCCTTAAACACCGACTTAAGCTTAGCAAGCTGCTCTAAAGAAGTCTTTTTAGGGTACTCATCTGTATCAAAGAGAATCGTCTGCCCCTTCTTTTGCGGGATTTCGACTGGGATGACCTCACTTCGGAATTTTTTGTCTAAAATAGCCTGCGCAGCCTTTTCCTGGCTCATCAGAGCAAATACATCTTGCTCCTCACGGCTAATCCCGTACTTTGCTGCTAAGTTCTCAGCAGTCAGCCCCATTGTAAGCTGACCGTAGTTTTCTATTGGTTGGGAACGCGGCTGACTTTCCGTGTTCGAATCAACTAGAACTCCATTGCCTGAGTTGTACCCGAAACGAGCATTGCGTAAGTAGAAGGGAGCGTTACTCATACTTTCCGTTCCGCCAGCAACAATAATGTTGGCTTGACCGCACATAATAGCTTCTGCAGCATTATTTACAGATTGCAGCCCCGAGCCACACTGTCGCATTACGGTATAGGCAGGAACTTCTATGGGGATCCCAGCCTTCAGGGCGGCTACTCTGGCCAAGTTTGGAGAGTCAGCGCTTTGTTTCGTCTGCCCAAAAATTACTTCGTCAATAGTTGCCTCTTCGATTTGGGCACGTTTAACCGCTTCTCTGATTACAACTTTCGCTAAGTCCTCCGGCTGCACGTCTTTTAATGTGCCACCAAGCTTACCTATCGGTGTTCGTACTGCACTAACAATAACAACCTCTTGCAAGCCATTCCCTCCATTCGGTAGTGAAGGGCGAAGCTTATTAACAATAAGCTTTCGCCTTCATTTCTTAAGTACACCCTTATTTAGCTTTTAGGCTAGCGGTCTTAACACAAGTTCACCGACATTTTGACTAGCGTGCATTTTTACTGTTATTTCTTGGGGCTTATAACCGTCGTTCGATGCTACAATGGTGTATTCGGTATTTAAGGCCAAGTTCCTAAACTCAAAGTCACCGAAGAAATTAGTCTTTGTTGCAGCGACCTCTTTTCCATCAGCGGCTTTCAGAATAACAGTTGCACCATTAACACATTCGTCAGATATATTTGACAGCAAGACCTCCCCTGCGATAAACGGTTTAGGAAGGTTCATGTACTTAATTGCAGGCTGAGTTCCGATTTCAGGCTTGTAAAGCTCAATTTTGGATTGTTTTTCCGCCAAAAGTTTAGCAATTTCGCTATTGGGGTTTTCCAAATCGCCAAAGACTAATGCGCCTGTCGGGCAAACCTCAACACAACGTACTGTTTTTTCTCCGCTATCAATCATATGAGCACATAAAGTACATTTTTGTGGGAGCTGTTTTTCCTCATTCCAGAAAACTGCCCGATAAGGGCAGGAATTAACAATAGCTTTGCATCCCTTTGCTTTTTCAGGGTCGAATATGACGATGCCGTCTTCACGGCGATATACAGACCCTTCAGGTCCTGCCGACGCACAAGGAGGGTTTTCACAATGCTGACACATTACAGGAATGTAATCAACCTTAACCTTGCTTCCCGTACCTTGTTCAACCTCAGTTAATCGAATCCACTTATGACCGGCCTCTGGTTGTGCGGCAGAATTCGGAAGATAATCGTTACCGCAGAATTCGTCTTTACAGGCTAGAAAGCATGAATGACAACCTGTACATTTTTCAATATCTATGGCGATTCCAAACTTGGCCATTTCCTATGCCTCCCACTTTCTAAGCTCACACAGGCATGAATTTGGCGTCATGCCAGACGCGTGCTTGGATACTAGTCTCGATGATGTGAGTAGATTAACGCAGCCAGCCTTATCAGTTGCACCAGCTTCACCCGGAATCAGCGGATCATACTTTGCGGAACAGCCGTAACTGTGAAGCACGCCTACCGGCACTCGCTCGGTAACCTGGGCTATACAAAGAACTGATCCCCTGTCATTGTATAGTTCAACGATATCACCGGAACTAATGTTCCGTTTCTTGGCATCCTCTGGATTAATGCGTACCGGCCACCATCTATATCCGTCTTTTTCTACACGATGAAGATGTATTTCATTCACCCAAGGCGTGTGATTATCATAGGCAGTGTGGAAGGAAAAGCGGGGATGCGGTGAAATTATCTGGAGCGGATATGTCCTATGCAATTCGCTCTTATACCCTTCAGGAGAAGGTATAAAATGAGGTACAATAGGGCGCTCTTTATCGTCAGGCATGTTTTGGCGTAAGCTCTCAGATGCAAACTCAATCTTACCCGAATAAGTTCCCAGTTCTTTCGACTTCTCTGTCCCACGTTTGGGATTGCCAGTATCAGGGGTATCGACTTCTCTACCTTCTGCAAACCAGCGCAACCCAGGTGTTGGCTTATAATCATCAGGAACCGATACTAGATGATATCCTTTTCTGTTGAATTCTTCCCAGGTGATATCTTTAGCTATGTCCGAAGACTCAAAGAACAGTCTAGCCCAATCGTCTTCCGTGTTACCTTCGGTATACAAGTCTTTCAAGCCTAAATGTTCAGACAATAAATTGAAGATCTCATAGTCAGCCTTAGACTCTCCCAGTGGCTCAACACATTTCTGTTGTCGTACAATAACCCTGTAGTTATTGCCGATATGGGAATTTGTGGTGTAGCCACCGCAGGCAGCCCATTCACCTATATCGTTACGCTCCAGATTTGTACAGGCAGGAAGAATGATATCGGCGAATTTAGTTTCACTGCTATACCAGCAGTCTTGGTTTACAACAAATTCAAGGTTTTTACTTTGATACATTTTGACCCACTTATTTGTTTCTGCCATCGTTCCCATAAAGGAACCGCCATACCGGTAGAACATTTTGACCGTTGAATGGCCCTCCATTGGGTAGGTATTATGAACAAATTGCTGTTCCAGACTTTGACCGCAGAAGCCTTCGCCCCAGAAATCTTCCTTACCACTCATAATTGCTTCGGGGAGAGTGAGACGAAACAGCCTTTGCTTCGTTTTGTTTTGTAAAGAAAGCTTATTCTTGGCAATACCCGACTTGCCCATTTGTCCACGCGGTTCGGCATAAGCAGGGAACCAGGTTTGGGAATCAGCCGGTGCTCCCATAGTCGTACCCCAAATGGAGATACCAGGTTTTCCCAAGCCCTGCATAGCCTGCAGTAAAACCATCATCCGAGCCCATTCAGTGCCATAGTCTGTTCTACAAGCACTGCCTTGGCCTCCACGACAGCCACTGCTAAGACAGGTTTTATGCTTAGCCCACTCTCTTGCAAGTGCTTTAATCTTACGAGCAGGTATACCGGATTCCGCTTCAGCCCATTCTGGAGTTTTTGCAAAGCCGTCATCGCCTTGTCCTAGAATATAGCTGCGGAATTCTTCAAAGCCAAGAGTTTTCTCCGCAACATATTCTTTATCATAAAGCTCTTCTGTCAGCCACACATAGGAAATAGCCATTGCCAATGCGGTATCGGATCCCGGACGGGGAGCAAGCCAAGTTCCGTCCATCGCCGCAGCCGTGTAGTTATAGAACGGGTCAATGAAAACTGCTTTAATGCCTTTTTCCTTTAGCCATACACGCCAGATGGCAGATTCCTGTCCGCTATACGTGCCGCGAGTAGTATCAGGGTCGTTGGACCAAAATACAATCATCTCTGTATTCTTTAAGGCGTCTTCTAGTAAATCAAACTGTTCGGGCATTCCTAAACGCCAATAGAAGCCATATGTATGTGTTGCCCCCCAGTGCCAGCCTTCCCAGCTATCAGGATTGTCAAGAACCGGGGTGTAGTTAAGCATATTCATAAACCGGGAGAAGGGGCCCATCTTATATCCGACAACCCCCCAGTTATGATGAGATGATGTCATACCGGTGATTGCTGACCCGCCATATGTATCTGTCAGTCTTTTTATCTCTCCGGCGACAATATCCAGCGCTTCTTCCCAACTGATACGTACATATCCCGATTTTCCGCGATTTTGCGGATTTCGCTCTCCATTTGGATCAAAGTCAACTCGTTTTAAGGGATAAAGAATACGATTATATGAATCCAGTCGATTCCTTTCCGCATGCGCCGGAGGCGATAAACGAACCGCTTTAGGAGGGGAATACTTTTTGCCCCCAGCCTCTATAACCCAGGGTTTATACTCTTCTTCCGGTATTTGCAGGGGGCGAACACGAACAACTTTACCATCTTTTACATAGACAGATATAGGACCACCATTGGTCATATTCGTAAATACTTTCTCCTGTGTACCCACTCATGGATACCTCCCACTTTTTTAATTAATCTCTTACTTGGGTGCGAATAGTACCGTTTTAGGCTTTTTCTCCATTTCAAGATACAACTGGTTTATTTCCCCGTAGGTCATGCAAGCTGCTTGACAGTGTTTGACGCAGGACGGTAGTTGGCCGCTTGCCGTACGCTTTGAGCACAGATTGCAAAGATCCGTTGGGAATGGTATATAATCGACCGTTACCTTTTCGAATGTTTCTAAAATTATTTCATTGACCTTAATACCCCACTTACCGGCAGGGTAATTGTTTTCTTGTTTACAGGCAATCTCACACGTATGACAGCCCGTACAGTACTCGTAATCTATTAACAGCCCTTTTCTTCCCATCGCATTTCACCATTCCTATATCTTAACAACCCTGGCTAACGTAGTCTTATAAGCCCCGCCCCCAAACCCAGATTTGCTCTGAGTTCCAACTGGCGTCAATACATTACAGTTTATATTCCAGGCGTCAAACAAATTGGGTTCACGCCCCTCTTTCTCCGGAAGCCACCATCCATGAGGCACACTGATTATTTTGGGGTGAACAATTGGCGTTACCTTAGCTTTGCGTTTGATTTTACCTCTATCGTTCTCGATGAAAACCCATTCTCCATCACTAATCCCATGAGCTTCCGCTACTTGGGGATGTATTTCAACGATAGGATCGGGATCACACTCTCTAAGCCAAGGTATCATCCGATGTTCAGAGTGGAAGTACATGGGGGAACGTCTTCCTGTAACCATAATTAACGGATACTTTTCAAAGAGTTCCGGTGTTCGAACTTCACTTTCAGGAGGCTCTGAAAAATAAGGAAGTGGATCTAAGCCCCATGCTTCATAGCTCTTGCTTGCAAACTCTATCTTTCCGGTTGGTGTTCGAAAACCCGATTGGCCATCCGGACGTAATAAGCCCTTCTCGTAGCGCCGATAGGGTCTTGAGGAACTGTTTTGTTCCGGCATTATCCAGCCGCCGCTTTCTTTAAGCTCATCGTAGGATCTGCCTGAAGGTTTCATCCTGTCGTTAATCAAATCTTTCACTGTTTTATAACGCTTTTTGAGTTCAGGATTGAAGCGTTTAGCTAATTCTAGATTAATTTCCCAGTCAGACCTGCATTCTCCAACTTGCACTGCCGGCACAATCACCTGCAGCGGCGACCACCAGGATCGGAAGCTTTCTTTCTCAGCAAAGGTAGCCACCGGTAATATAATGTCAGCTACGGCCATTGTCGTTGGATTATGGAATAAGTCGGCAACAACAACAAAGTCCATCTTTTTCAGAGCCTGATAATGAAGTGACATATTGGCTGCTTGGCCACCTAACACATTACTGGTTTGTATCCAACATGCTTTGATAGGATAAGGCTTGCCGCTAAGCATTTGTTCAACAGCAATATCTGGCTGCGCCCATCCTCTAAAGTTCTTTACCATGCTGTATTCATTTGCGCCAATTCGTTTTGCGTTGAGCCTTTTTACAAACTCTTCACCATATAACTCGTTCATTTCGAGGGTAGAGAAAGGATATGTGGTTACTCCGTAGGTTGGCCTGGCAATTACATTACCGCCCGGGACATCTAAATTGCCAGTAAGACACCAAAGATGACTAATCGCTTGGGCAACAGTGGAGCCTTCAGGAGCCATGTCTATCGGCACACCCCAATGAATGGCTGCAGGTTTACTGCTCGCATACAGCCTAGCAGCTTCAATAATTTCTTCTTTGGGGATCCAGGTAATTTCAGATACTCTTTCAGGCGTATACTCTGCTGCTCTTTCTTTCAGTTCTTCAAAACCGACGGTCCAGCGCTTAACAAACTCTCTATCATATAATTCTTCTGCGATGATTACGTTTATTAGCCCCATGGCCAATGCCCCATCAGTTCCTGGCCGAATTTGGAGGAACTTTTCCGCCCTGGCAGAAAACCAGGTCCACCGTGGGTCGACAACTATCAGCTTTGAACCACGCTTCATACAATCAACAATCCAGTGTCCAAAGAAACCGTCTGGACACCCGGGCATAGGATTCTGAGCCCAAATAATAATGACTTTGGGAACTTCGTATTCGGGGTCATCATAGCGTTTTTCAGAAAACTGGGCAGCATCGAGAACGGCATAATCTCCCTGAGTAGCCATCATAGCTCCGAGACGGGGGGTATAGCATGAATGTCCAGCCAAACCTAGCTGTATCCAGTTAGGACTGCCAAATGAATATGCTAGAAATGAGATAGGCCCGCCTATGTCTCTCCCTGTACCCTGACAGAATAATACTGCCTCTGGCCCGTATTGTTCTTTAATCTTGTTCAGCTTTTGCTCAATGGTATCTAGCGCCTCGTCCCAGGTAATACGTTCAAACTTACCTTCCCCTCTGGCTCCTACTCTTTTGAGAGGATGTGTTATACGCTCAGGGTGGTAAATATATTGAGTCAGTGCAAGGAGTCTGGGACATGCCCTGCCTTGGCTAAACGGGTGTTTTTCATCACCTTCGGCCCGAACCACTTTTCCATCTTTAACAAAGAGCTGAACCCCACACCCACCGTGACATCCAGGTCCAGGAGACCACGCCGTCGTTGTAACGATTTCATCATATCCCACTTTTGTCTCTCCCCAATGCCTCTTAGCCTATAGCAGTAAGACCGCCATCAATATAAATAACTTGACCAGTTACGAAATCAGAAGCAGGCGCTGCGAGAAACACTGCTGCTCCGACCATATCATCTGTCGTGCCAATGCGACCCATAGGTATATTACGAACATACTTTTCCGTGCGGCCTGGCTCTAGCATTTGTTTTGCAGTTAACTTCGTAGCAATAAGAGCAGGGCCAATCGCGTTAACTCTTATCTTATGAGGGGCCAGTTCCGCCGCAAGTGTTCTTGTAATCATGTCTACAGCACCTTTACTAGCGCAGTAGGCACTATTACCGCCTGCATTTGCTCGAATTCCTCGGACGGAAGAAACGTTAATGATATTGCCACTGTTTTGCTGAATCATTACTTTCGCAAACTCCTTACAGCACATCATAACCCCTTTGACGTTTACATTAAAAAGAGCATCCCATTCGTCCATAGGGAAATCAACTGCAGCATGTTTTAAATTATAGCCTTGTGAATTTACTAAAATATCTACCGAACCCATTTCTGAGACCACATTATTCACCAATTGTCGTACACTTGATTCGTCGCCCGCATCTACCTGAAAAACCTTTACTCTTGAACCGTTCTCTTGTTCGATTTCGGATGCAGCCTGCTTCAAATTCTCTAATTTCCTACTTGCGATACCTACGCTTGCACCATAGTTGGCTAACCCTTGGGCAATAGCTTGCCCTATTCCACCGGCCCCACCAACTATGATGGCATTTTTACCTTTTAAAGAAAAAATGTCTTGCATATCAACATCTCCTTTAAATATTCACAACGATAACCAAAACCCTAGCAGCTTCAAGTCCATTTACTTTCATATCTCTTTTGTCATCTGGCGGAATATAGATCATATCATGCTGATTCAGCAAATACTCTCGTCCCTGTTCATCACCAACTGTAATCGAACCCCGCAGAACATAATAAATTCGCTCTCTTTCAGAAGAGGATAACGCTGCTCCTCCGTTTGGAAGAAATTCTGATATAGATAAGTTAACGTTTTTTGCCCCTTCAGGGGGACCAAATTTTCTGATCCCCCACATGTTGAAATGATTTAGGGCTTCATATTCTGTTCCTTCTTTTTCCTTAACAACTATCATGCTAATTCCTCCTATGACCGTCCTACCTGCCTAGGTGTATAATTATTTATTGTATTTTTTCACTAATTCTTGTGTTTTTGCTAGGACGTCGTTTGCAGGATAACCTTTGGCTGTCATGTCATTTGCCCATTTACTCCAAATCGCTTTGGCACTTTCCTGCCACTTTTTAGCTTCACTCTCAGACAAGGGGTACTTTAATCCGTTATTAGCAGCGACTTGTTTCTCTACATTTTGATCAACGCCATCAATCTCACGGGCAATTTTTTCAATAGCTGCGGTACCACTTAATTCAGCTATTACTTTTTTTGCATCTTCTGGGAGTGAATCCCATTTCGCCTTGTTCATGAGGATCCAGAACGGACCTACGTAGATTTTCGCGTCTAGTATATACTTAGTTACTTCAGGGAGTTTATAATTATCAACTCCCATAGGATCAATCATCCAGCCGTCGATTACACCCTTACCAGCCGCTTCGTAAATTTCGCCCGGTGGCATGCCGATAGGTGTCCCGCCAAGATGCTTCAGGAAGTCCATAGGAGGCCCACCAGGCGATCGCAGTTTAAGCCCCTGCAAATCTTCTGCCTTTTCAATTTTTCTTTTAGCTCCAATAGGGGCAGGAGCATGTACGTGCAAGGCTAGCACGTGAACCTGCTGGTATTCTTTTTTAAGATAATCCGTATTCTGATACAGATCCCACAGAGCCAGACTTCCGGAAACAGTATTCTTGACACCAAGCATTGGCAACCCGACGGCTTCGGTCATTGGAAACTGACCGGGATGAAGTCCAACAAAGCCCCATGCTATATCACATACCCCGCTCGAAACCATGTTGTAAGCATCTTTGGGACTTCCTAAAGATGCACCGGGGAAGATCGTAACCTTAACCTTACCATTGGTTTTATGTTGTATTTCGTTTGCCCAGCTCGTGAAAAACCTGCCAATAATGGAGTTAGGTGGATCATGATGATGCAGCTTCAGCTCTATTACATTTTGTTTGTCCTTTTGGCCGGTTGCCGCATCTTTGGATCCACAGCCTACTATGGATAGGACAATCATTAGAATAACCAGAAGAAGTACGAGACCCCTTTTCATTTTGGCACCCCCATCTCATGCTCGATTCGCGCCATTAGCTTTCAAGCTTTAAATAATTTCCTTTTTTGGGACATTGCAATAATCAGGGTTAACTGCGCCAACCAAAGAACTCAATGCATCTATGAGCATGACTAATGCATAAACGATAAATCCTACTCCCAAAAGATAATAGAAAGGGTATAGAGGAATCGCAAGCACCGTCGTTGTTTGCCCTTGTCCCGCTGAGAGGCCTCCCTGTACAATACCGGCATACGCGACAATGCTCATCATCACCGCACCTACCAGTAAAGTTAAAGCATCAAGAACTGCTTTTATGCGGTCTGGCAAGGGATCAATAAACATCGTGACACGAACATGCCCATCGCACGATTGGGTATACGCAAAACCAACTCCGACGACTATCGCCATTAAAATTTCTACAAGTTCATAACCACCGAGAATAGGTTTGTTAAGTACAAATCGTAAGGCAATGTCAATCACCATTAGCATCATCATCACGAATAGCACTACACATCCTATCCAACCGCAAACCTTCCCCAGTAGATGAATTAGATTTTGAAGTTGTCTCACCGCCTGCACCTTCCCAAGAACTTATTTCTCATTGTTATATTTGGTGACCAGCTCTTGTGTCTTAGCCAATACGTCCTTTGCGGGATACCCTTTAGCACTTAAATCGCTGGCCCAGCTTTCCCATATCCCATTTGACATGACTTGCCACTTGCTAAACTCTGCGTCAGATAACTTAGAGATGGTAATCTTTCTCTCTGTAGCTGATTTATCCACTGCTGCTCTAATCTTTCCGTAGTGGTTTGCAATTTTTTCGATGGCATATTTACCGCTAATCTCATCCATCACTTTCTTCATGTCTTCCGGCAGTGCGTCCCACTTGGCCTTGTTCATTACGACCCAGAAAGGTCCGACATATACCCCGGCGTCCAGGATATATTGGGTCTGCTCAGCCATTTTGAAGCTGTGAATAGCATGCCAATCGCATAAATAGCCGTCAATAACACCCTTGTTTAAAGACTCATATACATCTGAGGTTGGCAAATTTATAGGGGAAATGCCCATTTGCTTTGCAAATGCTGTTGGCGGTCCTCCGACAGTCCTAATTTTAAGCCCTTGCAGATCAGCGGCATTTTCGATCTTCTTGTTTTTAGTACTAATCGGAACATCCATGTGAGTATGTAAAATTAAAACTTTTACATCCTTATACTCTTTCTTCAGATAGTCAGTATTCTGATAGAGATCCCAAAGGACTTTGCTGCCTACCTTCGCATCCTTAATACCCAGCATTGGCAGACTAACAACTTCTGTCATAGGAAATTGTCCGGGGAACATTCCTACAAAGCCCCAGGCGATATCCGTAATTCCACTAGTAACCATGTTGTAGTATTCCTTTTGGCTTCCAAGAGAACCACCTGAATAAACAGTAACCTTGACCCTTCCTTTGGTCTTTTCGTTAATTTCCTTAGCATACTCTTCAAAAAATTGCCCCATTGCTGCATTAGGCGGATCTTGGTGCGCCAGACGCAGCTCAATCACCGGGGCTTTATCCTGAGAACCGGATACTTCTTTCTTTCCACAACCGCTAATGAGTGCAGCTGTCATTAATACAACTAATATCAGGGCAATAGACTTTTTCCACATGTCAAACCCTCCTTAGGTATTAAACAATTATTAAGGTAAGTAACAGACTACTTGCCATACAGCAAGTCAGGGAGAAACAGCGCTATCTTGGGAAAGAAGGCTAACAATACGACTGCTATTATGATACAGATCCAAAATGGTAGGATTCCGCTAAAAATGGTTTGCAGCGGAACGTCTTTGGCCACTCCTTTAACTACATAAACATTCATGCCTACTGGAGGCGTTATTAGTCCTTGTTCCATAGCCATGACCATGATTACACCCATCCAGACAGGGTCAAATTCTAGCGAAGTCATAATTGGCAGAAAGATTGGAACAGTCAGTAGCACCATCGCCAGCGAGTCCATAATACAGCCTAGAAGCATGTAGATGCAGATTATGCCAGCTAGAACAACATATTTCGAGACTTCAAGCCCTGTAATGAATGATGCTAACGCCATTGGAATTTTTGAAATTGCCAAAAAGTATCCAAACACATACGCACCAATAAGGATTATAAAAATCATCGCTGTCGTTCTAACAGTATCAGTTAAGGCTAGTGCTAAGGTTTGCTTGTTCATTTTTCCCCTGCTGATCATGAAAAGCATTGCACAAAAAGCCCCCGCTGCCGCGGCTTCTTTAGCGGTGAAAATTCCGACAAACATGCCTCCCATGATAAAGATGAACAGGAACAGTACTCCCCACACATCTTTTAGAGCGACAAGGCGTTCCTTCAAACTGAATTCCGGTCCACGAGGGCCTAATTCAGGATTGCGCCTAACCATATACGAAACAGCTAACGCATAGAGTACGGCTAACATGATTCCTGGCACGACTCCTGCCGCAAACAACCGCCCAATCGATTGCTGGGCGATAATGCCGTACAGAATAAAACCAACGCTTGGAGGGATAAGAATTCCCAAGGTTCCTCCTGCTGCTACACTGCCACACGCAAGCTTATCGGCATAGCCGTACTTCTTCATCTCTGGCAGGGCTACAGTACCCATGGTTGCAGCAGTAGCGGGACTAGAACCGCATATAGCGGCGAAGCCAGCACACGCCCCGATTGTAGAGATAGACAGTCCGCCACGAAGATGACCAAGCCACTTATATGACACACCGAATAACTCTTGACTCAGACCAGAATAAAAGGCAAATTGCCCCATTAAAACAAAAAGTGGTATAACTGTTAAAGCATAATTGGAGGCATTCGCGAACGGAGTTGACTTAAGCAGGCCAAGAGCTGCATCAAAATTTGTTATTGCCGCAAATCCTACAAACCCTGTTACAAACATAGCTATACCAATCTGAACTCCCAAAAACATAATTACGCACATGCCAGTAATTCCGATAATTCCAACAAGAATTGGATCCACTGTTTCCTCTCCACCATCCTTTCTACGAAATAGTTCGACAAACTCAAGCTCTTGTTACCTCTCCCCCCTCTACTCATAATTCATAGGGCCAGGCTTAGTTAATAAACATACAGCCAGAGAGCTGTACTTGCTGCAGGAAAAGGCCGCCCTACCCAAGAATTTAATGTAGCTATGATTTCTGCCCCAAATACCCATCACTAATCCTTTTTGAGTAATGACTAATTGGAGGTAAACCGTATTGCAATACCGTTGGGTGATCTTATCTTTAGTCTTTCTAACCTACATGGTTAACTTTGCTGACCGTGTTAACATCGGCATTGTCTTACCTGTACTGCGGGAAGATCTGCTGCTGACTAACTTAGCAGCAGGTTCTCTCGTAAGCGCGTTTTACCTTGGCTACGGGATTAGCCAGTTACCGGCAGGTTTATGGATAAGCAAATATGGCACCCGTACATTAGGTTGTGTAGCGCTCGTAGGGTTGTCTACATTCACATACTTAATAGGACTGGCCAATTCTGCGAATATTGTGAGATTTCTTCGATTTGCCCTCGGTGTCTTTGAGGGTCCAATCCCTGTTGGAAGTGCCACCGTAATAAAAAACTGGTATCCGCGAAACGAACAGGCAATAGCAACCGGATTTTTTTCAGCGGCCGGTGTTTGCGGACAAATCGTTGTACCACCACTAGCAGTATGGATTATGCTCGAATATGGGTGGCGCACAGTTTTCTATTGGTTTGCCGTACCTGGATTTTTATTGGCTTTACTGTGGTACTTATTAGCGCATAATTGCCCAGAGGAAAGCCCCTACTGTCAACTACAAGAACTGGAATATATATCTCAACAAGCTGTGGCAACACTAACCGAAAAAACAGGTGTTGAAGCTCATAATTTATTGACTCGAACAATAGACATGGTAATTAAACGAAGGAGCGTTTCTGTAATATCACAAAAGCGTCTAGTGTTTTCCTCAAAGAATATTATCGGTATCACGCTTGCATTTTTTTTTATTGGCTTTGTATCTTTAGGAATGTTAGCTTGGCTCCCAGCCTATTTAGTAGACGCCAAAGGATATTCGCTTACCACAATGGGCTGGGTAGCGGCCTCTCAGCCCCTCGGAGGACTTCTCGGTTGTATTTGCGGAGGTTATATTTCTGACAGATGGCTGTACAGGCGCCGGAAGCCAAACTTGCTTTTGACTCCTTTGGCTATGTTAGTAATGATGTATGCTCTAATGAATGTTCCTCAAAATACCAGTTTGCTTAGCGGTTTTCTTTTTTTAACAGGTTTTTTTCTTTACCTAGCATGGTCCTGCTACTTTGCCTATCCCATGTTAATAACCACGGGAGAAACCTATCCCGTAGCTATTGCCTTAATGACGAGCGTTGGCAATTTAGGTGGTTTCTTTTCGCCAATGGCGGCTGGCTTTTTATTAGATACATACAATAATTACAACGCGGTCT
>Ga0366772_1092_pt1 | contig 14104 bp, 12 predicted proteins | sample BONcelN113001C11_FD_207089 | JGI IMG/M metagenome (GOLD analysis project Ga0366772, IMG submission 207089) | Enriched cells from coal bed in the Powder River Basin, Montana, United States - BONCAT cells N11 rep2 HSBNCT.N11.300.1.C11 ...
GTATGCTTACATTGCTGGCCTGGCAGCTTTTTCCCCAGGTGCGGGTATTTGCACACCCCATCTATCTGGAATGGGCGGTATGTCTAGCGGCCTTTTTCGCGGTAGCAGCCATTGATAGCCAGAAAATCACGGCTTCTAAACAGAACATTTCGATTAGAAGTTAAAATAGGAGAGATGCTATGGGTGAATTAACCAGCATTGATGTAGGGCGAGCTGCCATCAAAATGGCTATTAGCGAAAACCGCCAGGAGGAACAGGAGACTCGTCAATTGTTGATGGGGCATAATATTCAGGCAGTCGCCGTAGATTTCGGCGGTGAATTTATTCCATCCATTAAAAAAATTATTGAGCGGGCAGTTGTGGCTGCCCAGCGGCAAGGGCTGGTTCCGGCTAACCATGTCGGCGAAGGGGCGGTCGCCGGTGCGGCAAGGGGCGCTTTAGAGCAGATGGTCGCTAAAGCTGTTGGTCTCAATGTTGGCGGAAAAATCGGCATTGCCCGCCATGGCGAACATCTCTGTGTGGCTATCTATTTGGGGGTTGGCATGCTTAATTTAAATGAAGTAGCCGTTGGGTTGGCGCATCGTTCGCTGCCGCTTGACGCATAATGATGAGAGGTACCAGGTGGAGGTACCTCTCATTTATTTCCCGGGAATGGGGGCTCGGCAGGTAAGTTGCCTGCATCGATAGAATAATAGGCGTATAGTATTGACACGCTAATTCTGGAGGATTATAGGATGAACCTTTTTGATGTAATCGGTCCAGTTATGATTGGCCCTTCCAGTTCCCATACAGCCGGAGCGGTTCGTTTGGGCAATGTTGCGCTTGCCATTTTAGGGGAACCCGTTAAGGCAGCAGTTATTGGCCTGCATGGCTCTTTTGCCAAAACGTATCAGGGGCACGGCACCGATCTGGCACTGGCAGCCGGTTTGCAGGGCTGGGCAACAGATGATGCCAGAATGTCCTGCTCCTTTGAATATGCCAGGAGCGCTGAAGTCGAGGTAACTTTCAAAGAAATCAACTTAGGCGAATTGGCTCATCCTAACTCGGTAAAGTTTTGGCTCACCGGAGTGAGGGGCGCTGCTTGCGAGGTAACAGGCACATCGATTGGCGGCGGGCGAGTAACAATAACATCTGTTGATGGTTTTCCTGTAGAGTTCAGCGGAGAGTTCCCCACGCTGCTTACCATTCATCATGATCGGCCAGGCGTTATTTCTTTGGTAACCAGCATTTTATCCACAAGGGGAGTAAACGTAGCGCAGATGCGTGTGTTTCGTAAGCAAAAAGGCGGTTTAGCCAGTATGGTTGTAGAAACAGATGAGCCGGTAGAAGCTGCCGAAATTAAAGCCATCGGCAGCTTGCCCCAGGTGAAAATTGTCCGCCGTATAGGCGCACTGTAGTCATTTAGAGGGGGTAGTGATGTGGAAGAAAAATTATCCTTGCAGCAATGGATCTGCATGGCAGAAGTGAATAATCAGGATCTCATAGAATTTTGTCTGGATGACCAGGCTGCACAGATGGGGCTATCAGCGGAAGAACTGCTCCGCCGTATGCAGTCCATGGTGGCGGTCATGCGTGATTCTGTTAGTAACGGCCTTGCAGGGGAACGTTCCAAGGGCGGTCTTGTCGGCGGAGATGCACTGAAGCTGCAAACCTATTATAGTGCTCATCCGGAAAGGAGTATCGTCGGTCCTATTGTCAGGCAAGCTATCACTATGGCGCTGGCTGTCGGTGAAGCCAATGCTTCCATGGGCCGGATCGTAGCGGCCCCTACTGCCGGAGCAAGCGGTGTACTGCCTGCTATCTTGTTTTCACTGGCAGAACTGCGTAAGTTGGAGGATGACGAACTAGCCAAGGGACTGCTTGTCGCAGGGGCCATCGGCATGGTCATAGCTTCGCGCGCTACTTTGTCAGGCGCAGCCGGCGGCTGTCAGGCTGAATGCGGCTCAGCGGCTGCAATGGGCGCAGGTGCGGCGGTTGCGCTCTGTGGCGGCACACCTGCGCAGGTAGGCCACGCAGCTGCTATTGCCCTTAAAAATCTGTTAGGGCTGGTATGTGATCCGGTCGCAGGACTGGTAGAGGTGCCCTGTGTAAAGCGAAATGCAGGAGCAGCAGCGCAGGCGCTGACAGCTGCCGAAATGGCCCTTGCCGGCATTGAAAGCGCAATTCCTGTTGACGAAGTTTTCGATGCTATGGCATCAATTGGCGGCAGCATGCACTGCTCGCTGCGGGAAACAGCCCAAGGGGGACTGGCGGTCACTCCCACCGGTCTTGCCTGGGCAGGCAAGCTGTTTGGCAATAGTTAAGGCGGAGGTATTTTATGCAAAGTGTAAATCTTTTAGAGCGTATGAAGCAAACACCTGTCGACCCTGCAGTAGGTATTGCTGTGGTTGCCGGAGTGGCAGAAGCGGGCGTTAGCTTAGGGTTAGCTGTCGTTCATGATAGAATCAGACCGCACTATCAGAAAGTCAGCGATGAAATATATTATATTCTCCAGGGACAGGGAGAACTTACCGTAGGTGAAGAAACCCTTGCGCTCTCGGAGGGGGATACCTGCGCAATTCCTAAAGGGCAGGTTCATGGCTTTGTAAATACCGGCGATAAGCCCTGTCTGATCCTTTTCTCCAGCGGACCTAAGTTTGAGCCTGAAACCGACCGTTTCTTTCCGGAATAGACGTTTTGCCAGCAATAGAGATTAAAAGAGCAGGGTCTGTTTCTCATAGGTTTTAAAAAACCTAATGGAAACAGACCCTGCTCTTTTTAGAGCCTTAAAGCCGCTTCTGCTGCGAGCGGAGATCGTTCACACTCATCAGGCTGCAGAGTTACCTGAAAACAGAGGCGCGAGCCACGCATTTTTTCACTGGCGTATACCAGTCCGTTGGTACGGCTATCCAGGTGCGGATGATCAATCTGCGCCGGATCGCCAATTAAAATAATTTTGGTGCCTAAGCCCGGACGGGTAATTACACCTTTCGCCTGACGCGGCGTGGAGTTTTGCATTTCATCCAAAATCATCCAGTACTTTTGCAGTGATCGTCCTCGCTGAAAGGCCAGCGCTTCCGTTTGGATGATATTTTTATCAAAAAGCATTTGAGCAGTATCCTCAACTTGTTCAATATCCTTACTTTCGGTCAGTGTATGGCCGGACAAGAGGGTAAACAGATTGTCACGGACGCCCCTCATATAGGGACTTATTTTTTCACTTTCCGAACCTGGAAGAAAGCCAATATCTTCGTCCATAGGGATGTTAGGACGGCAGATTAGAAGATGATGATATTCCCTCGGTTTGCAATCCATGGATTTGTATAAGCCTACGGCAAGCGAATAGAAAGTCTTCGCTGTTCCTGCCATGCCTTTTATAATTACTAATGGTGCTTCATCGGGACTCATCATCAGGCATTCCTGCATGAAGGTTTGTCCAATATTGCGTGGATATACGCCAAATGGATTGCGGCTGCGGTAACGGAGATGGACAATCTTTTGTCCGTCAAAACGCCCTAATGCGGTGTGCCTGTCATTATCAGTGGAGCGGATATGTAAGAACTGATTTACTTCAAGCCGAGCGCCGCGCAAACTATGGCAGGTTTCGTCATACTCATAGGTCAGCTCAGGAGCAATGCAGTTAACGTCATCTCGGTGAAATGCGTTGATAACATCTGATGACGTATACACTACGGTTCGCCCCGTATACTGCTCGTCCATTTCCACCACTTTCTCATTGCGGAAATCTTCAGCCTGAATGTTTAGTATGGCGGCCTTGACCCGCATATTTGTATCCCGGCTTACCAGAATGCTATGGCAGTTACTGTCGGCAAGGCCCTTGCAGACTTGAAGTATACGGTTATCCGCTTTGCTTCTGTCCCAATAAGTGGGAATTTGGGTGTTCAGATGGTTTGTCTCAATTTGCAAAAAACCGCCTAACGTGTTAAGCGGCACGCCATCAAGCAGATTGCCTTCTGTACGCAAATTATCAATAATTCGGCTAATTTGGCGGCTGTTGGCGCCACGGTCGGTGGATTCGGATTTAAAGCGGTCTAACTCTTCTAATACAACTTCAGGAATAATAACCCGATGTTCATTAAAGGCAAAAATGGCAGTGGGAGAATGCAGTAAAACATTTGTATCCAGCACATAATGTTTAATCATTTTATTATCCTCCTTCTGATGCACCTTAGCTTTGAATCCAGTAAATGACTCCTTTTCTGTATTTGCCTTATAAAAACAGTATAACTTCTGGTTATTAAGAGTAAGTTAGCATTCGGTTAATTTTTAATTATCTTTATTTAGAATTGAAAAAAATTGCATGCAGCAGGCATAGATTTTATATGCAAGAATGTGATAAAATATTGCATATGTGTGCTTTATAAGGTGGGAATAAAGTTTTGGTTACGGAACAACTATTTTTTTTGACAATTGTCTTATTATCAGCCGGTATTCTTACTGCTCTTATTCCACAACTTCAAACAAAAACCATTAATGTATTAGCGCATGGTTTCGCCGCTTTAGCTTCTATCGCGGGTGTACTGTGCGCTTTTTCTGTTTTATTGACCGGTCCGTGGCAAGCGGCATTTTTATTATCGCATCCATTAGGGCCGTTTCTGGTAAAGGTAGACGGGTTGACGGCCTTGTTTATGGTGGCGCTGGGGATCGTGGGCCTGGCAACCAGTGTTTACGCGATCGGATACAGTGCTCATTATTACCAAAATCGATTCCGGCCGATGGCAGGGCTCTACAATGCCTTCCTCCTTTCGATGTATTTGGTGCTGTCAGCTAATCAGGTTTTCACCTTTTTAGTTGCCTGGGAACTGATGGCGCTGGTATCTTTCTTTTTAGTGGCACATGATGATAAGCAGGCTGAGAACACCCGCGCCGCCTATATTTATTTAATTATGACGCATATCGGGACGGCTTTTGTGGCGGCAGCTTTTTTCATATTGGCCGCTGGTGCGGGCAGTATGGAGTTTGGCAGCTTGGCAGGCGCTTTGATCAGTAATGATACGAAAAGTCTGGTATTCATATGCACACTTGTTGGCTTTGGTACCAAGGCAGGCATTGTGCCTTTGCACATATGGCTGCCGAGGGCTCACCCGGTAGCCCCCACGCATGTCTCAGCTCTGATGTCCGGTATTATGATAAAAACCGCTATTTATGGTATGGCGCGCTTTTATCTTGACTTCCTAGGAAGCGGACCTGTCTGGTGGGGAGTACTCATCTTGATTATTGCTGCTATATCGGCTGTACTCGGAGTTCTTTATGCCTTAATGGAAAATGATATTAAGCGTGTTCTAGCCTATAGCAGCGTGGAGAATATAGGCTTGATGCTTTTGGGCGTAGGTGCCGGTCTTGTTTTCTCGGCCAAAGGCAAGCCCTTTTTGGCGGCTCTCGCCTGGACGGCAGCGTTATATCACATGATGGGGCATGCAGTTTTCAAGTCACTGCTGTTTCTTGGAGCCGGATCGGTAGTACATGCTACGGGAACCAAAAACATGGAACGACTGGGCGGCCTCATCAAGGTTATGCCTTACACGGCAGCAGCGTTTCTGGCTGGATCTTGCGCTATTGCAGCACTGCCGCCTCTGAGCGGTTTTGTCGGCGAGTGGCTTCTCTTTCAGTCCTTATTCATGCTGTCGGCGGCAACGCCTTCCATAGGAACTAAACTGCTGGCATCCGCATTAATCGCGCTGTTTGGTCTGACAGGCGCGTTAGCAGCGGCTTGTTTTGTCAAAGCCTTCGGTATTACTTTTCTTGCTAAGCCCCGCAGTGTTTATGCTGAAAAGGCTCATGAGTGTCCGGCGGTTATGTGGGTTCCCTGCGTATTCCTGGCAGTGCTTTCTGCAGTCTTTGGAGTGTGGCCGCAGCTATTGCTTAGCTCAATTACCACTGCGCTAAATGGCAGAAGCGGAATTGATATACGAATCTTCGAAAATAGTTCCTGGCACAGTGCAGCTTTTACCTTTGCGCCAACCGGCAACGCTCTTTCGCCGGCGGCTATAATGCTGTTGTTAGCGCTGGGTGCCCTGGCTGCGTTCTTTTTGTTCCGTCAAGCCGGTAAACCCCGTATACTTGCCGGGGAAACGTGGACATGCGGTATTGTACCGGACGAAAGGATGCAGTATACAGGCACTGGCTTTTCTAAGCCTATCCGCATGGCTTTCCGCTTCATACTTCGGCCCCAGCGGGAAGTTATTGTCAGCGAAGGCGGGAAATATCATGGAAGACAGCTGTCATATCAGTTGAGCATCCGCTATCTGATCAATGAGCTGTACCATCCGATAAATAACCTTGTTATTCAGTCATCAGCTTATATTAAACAGATACAGACAGGCAGCGTACAACTATATGTTGCATATATAACGGCAGCAACCGTTGCCGTACTTATCTGGAATGCGTGGTGGACGAATTGAGCGAAGTAATAGCATATATTTTGCAGGCGGCTATAATCGTGATCGCCGCTCCCCTGGTTTCGGGTATCATCAAGAGGTTTAAAGCCCGCTTGCAGAACCGTCGCGGCCCTGGAGTGCTGCAGGTGTACCGGGATATTTTCAAATTGCTGCGCAAAGACAGCATCATTTCACCTACCTCTTCCTGGCTCTTTCTTTATACGCCTTTTCTCTACTTTGCGGGTGCTTTGGCCGGTGCGGCTCTAACGCCGGTCTTAGGGTTGGGCGCTGATTTCTTTGTCGTTCTCTATGTTTTTGCGCTTGGCCGGTTTTTTCTGGCACTGGCTTCTTTGGATGCTGGCAGCGCTTTTGGCGGCATGGGCGGCTCTCGTGAAATGTTTATCTCCGTGCTGGTGGAACCGGCGCTGCTGCTGGCGCTGCTCACTGTGGCTTTTCAAAGCGGGTCTACCAATCTTACTGCTATGGCGGCGCTGGTGCCGGATACCGGAATTACCCTTTCACGCATTTTTGCCATGCTGGCTTTTCTGATTGTTTTGATCGCCGAAATGGGCCGTATTCCGGTGGATAACCCTGACACTCATTTGGAGCTGACCATGGTCCATGAGGGGATGGTGCTGGAGTATTCCGGGCGGTTTTTAGGCCTGATCATCTGGGCGGCTTCGGTTAAACAATTGGTCTTTATGCTCTTATTTGTGCTTCTTTTTTTCCCGGTAACAAGCCTGGGGCTGCTCGAAATAGCGGGATTTGTGCTTGTAACAGGGGCTTTGGCTGCCGGCATCGAGTCGTTTACCAATAAGATGCGTTTATTCCGGGTACCTGGTTTTCTAGCTTTATCAGGACTGTTATCATTATTAGCCCTAGTTGCGCAGTAAAGGAGGGAATACCTTGAATCTGCTTGTAATATCCTCGTTTTTGGCGGCCTTTCTGCTGACGCGCGTTACCTCACTGCGCACGGCGGTATCTATTCTGGCCTTTCAGTCTTCTGTTGTAGCAGCAGCCTGTGTAGTCATTGGCTTCGAGACCGGACAAGTCCATATGTACCTGGCGGCGGCCAAATCCTGAGCAGGCAGTTGGTAGATATATAAAATTAAAAGCAGTGCTAGCAGCACCGGGTCAAATACATTGAGCAGGTTGCAGCTTTTGCGTTCTTTGCGGAAGGGCCACAAAATAGCGCTGCCATGGGTATTAAAAAAGTCCAGCACAATATGAGAGAGTCCCCCCAGCAGTGACCAGAGGAACACATCTATGGATGAAGATGCCGGACTAAACAGATAAAAGGCCTCTGTAATCAGCGCAGACCACATAACAAGGCCTGGCAGCGAGTGCGAAAAGGAACGGTGATGCCTTAGGTATGACATGTGACCGCCCAAACGGGTGACAATGTCAAAGTCAGGTGCCTGGGAACCCAGTACAGTCGCTATATAAATGGGATCCTGCATCGAAATAGGGTGACCGGAGAAACTGCCGACAGCCACGCCAATAATCGCATGTGTTAGTGCGTCCAAGATAGTACCCCCTCTTATGTACGCAGACCTAAGCAGTTTCTGATTATAGCACGAGTAAACATAACGTGGTATAGGCCAAATATTAACAATCGCCAAACTGCCGGGAAGGGGTACACTAAAAGATAATTACGGAGGTGACAACATTGACGGACAAGAATAAACAGCAAGCAAATTTGCAAAATGTACCGCTTACTGCCAATCATATCGGCGGCATTAGCGAGCAACTGGGAGGAGTAGACCCAGATATCGACAGTGACTTAATGCGCCTTGCCGGTGGTCCATGAAGGAGGCGGCATGATACATGGCGAACTGCCTCTCTATAAATACATAGCCGGAGGCAGTTTTATATGACAGGCCCTAATCAATTAGACAGGCGTTTCGCACAGTCACTAGTTGACATTGTAGCTGCAGAACTCAATAAAAATGTAAATATTACCAATGGGCACGGTCTAATCATTGCATCCTTCAGTAAAGAACGTATCGGGCAGATACATGAAGCTGCGGCTAAGATGCTTAAAGACGGACAACCTGCTGAATTTGCGGTTACAGCCGAAGATGTTTTGAATATGAGCGGTGTAAGGGAAGGGTTTAATGTCCCTATCTGGTATGAGGGACATTGTGTAGGGGTTATCGGCGTAACCGGTGATGCCGATGCAGCTGCGCCTTATGCCAGGCTGGCCGCCAAATTCACTGAGGCTGCGCTGGATGCTAACGCACGGCAGGAGCAGCTTCTGCGGCTCTTTCAGGAAAAACGGTCACTGCAGACTAATTTATTAGGGAAAATCATAACAATACAGGAAGAGGAACGGCGACAGATTTCCCGTGAACTCCATGATGAAACCAGTCAAATGCTTACTTCGATTTTGATTGGACTGCGGCTATTAGCGGAGAAAGTTACCGACGATGACCACCGGCAGGCTGTGCTGGATCTGCGGGAGATGGCCGCTAATACGCTTGATTCAGTGAAAAATTTAGCATTGGAGCTAAGGCCGATGCTGCTGGCTGATTTTGGTCTGGAGGTGGCTGTACGGCGATATATAAAGCGATATGAACAGCAGCATGCGATTGCAGTTTCTTTGGATATTGGCGGGTTGGAAGATAGGCGGTTCGCCGGTCAGGTTGAATTGACAATATACCGGATATTGCAGGAGGCGCTGACTAATATTGCGAAACATTCGGCGGCAGGTCAGGTGTCGATAAGACTAGCAAAATATGATACGCAGGTTGTTTTAGAGATTTTCGACAATGGAGGCGGTTTCGAAGTTGCCGCCAGGCAGGACAAGAGCGATTGTCTAGGCCTCTATGGCATGAGAGAGCGTGTTTTGCTGCTGGGCGGAGAACTCGACATACGATCTGCTGCAGGTGCAGGTACTAAGATAAACGTGACAATACCAATCGGGTAAGCAAGCGAAGTAGAAGGTCTGCGGTTTTTTGGGCAAAACAAAAAGGAGATTGTTTCGGCAAATGCCTCGCAATGACATATCATTGCAGGGCACAGCGTGGCAATCTCCTTAATTTATGTGCTATTGATTTATTGTGTCTTTTCTATTTGCGTCCAGCCTGATAAGCACGGTCCAGAAGCTGAACGGTATGAACAACATCTTGCTGCTGCTCATGCTGTACCAGGCCGTCAGTTATATGCATGCGGCATAGGCCACAGCCTGTGGCGACGGTAGTAGCCCCGGTAGAAGCGATATCTTCCAGTTTTCTGTCATTAATCTTACGCGCCAAATCATAGTGGGCCACACTGAAAGAGCCGCCGGCGCCGCAGCAGCGGGCAGGTTCCTTCATTTCCACAAAGGTAAGACCGGGAATTGATTTCAAGATCTCGCGCGGCTGGCTGGTTACTTTGATGCCCCGGGCCATATGGCAAGGATCGTGCATGGTGACATTTGCTTCTACAGGACCTAAAATATCCCGGCGGAATTTAACCACATCGACCAGGAATTCACTGATCTCGTAGGTTTTGTCAGCCAGAGCCTGCGCCCGCGCTTTCATCGCCGGATCATCATGGAACATTTCCACATATTCGGATTTCCAGGCCCCTGTGCATGAACCGCACGCCGCTATGATGTAATCAAGATTATAGCTTTCAAACGTTTCGATATTATGCTTGGCAAATAACTTAGCCAATTCAACATCACCATTAAGATAGACCGGAGTCCCGCAGCAATGCTGCAGTTTCGGCAGAACAACATCAATGTCGTTCGCTTGCAGGACATTGATGACAGAATTGCCAATGTCGGTGTAAATGTAATTAATTGTACAGCCGGTGAAGAAGCCAACCTTCATTTTGGCGGAGGCCTTTTTTACCACTTCCGGATGCTGGCTGCGCAGCGGGGTGGAAGCAAAAGGAGCGAGCACGCGCTTGCGGTCAAGACCTGGCATGGGAAAACGGGCAATTTGCGCGAGACGGCCCGGCAGTTTTTTGAAAGCCAAAGGACCGAACATACCAGCCATCCGTAAGCCAAAATCAAACAATGTGCGATTGGCAAGCAGGCTAAAGACTGTTCTTTTTATGGGGTGCAGTCCGCGTGCCTGTACCGCCGCCTGCCGGCCCCGGACAATGAGTTCATCGGCTTTTACACCACAGGGGCATTTGGCGGTGCAAGCTTTGCAGGATACGCAAAGTCCCATTTTTTTATCAAAGCCTTCGGTAATACCAATGGTGCCGCTAAGCACCGCTTCCATCAGCGCAATTTTACCCCGTGCAACAGCCGATTCGGTTTTCAGCTCTTTATATATGGGGCAGACCTCCTGGCAATTGCCGCACTTCATACAGTTAGTCAACGCATCTTCAATTTCAGCAAGTAATTGGTTTTTTTCAATTGACATCATCAACACACTCCCACTAGTTTTCCCGGATTAAGGGTACAGTTGGGATCGAAGGTCTTTTTTACCTGCTGCATAGCGGCCATGCCTAACGGGCCATACTGCATTTCAAGCTGGTGAGCTGTACCGTTAACAGAAGCGCCCAGATCACGCAGTGCCTGGATCAGTTCTTCCTGAACCTGGGCTAGCTTTGAGAGGTCGACCTTATCATTCTGCATAATTGCAGGGAACAGATTACCATCGCCGGCGTGCCCAAATACGGCAATCGCAGTATCATGCCGTCCGGCAGTTGCTTCGATCATCTCAAGAGCTTCGGACAGATGACTGCGGGGAATTGTTACATCCAGTGAAGCTGCTGCATTAGCAGTGAAAACCGAAGAAATAGCCTGGCGGCTGGCCCAATAGTCACTCGCATCCTGGGCAGTTTCGACCAGCAGCACTTGCTGTACGTTGTAGGAGCGTAAAATGTCAGCCACTTTAGATCCGGCTTTTTCCACAGCCAAGGGTATCCCATCCAGTTCCAGCATCAAAACGGCGGCGGCGGCAGGCAGGTTGGTATAACCTGCGGCGGAGAGGGCCTTTACGGCATCGCTGTTGAGAATTTCTGCGGCTGAAGGTACCACTTTAGCGGAAAAAACGGCGGATATTGCTTTGCCGGCATCTGCTGTACTGCCAAAAGAAGCGATCAGCAGTTTTTGCTGTTCGGGAGCAGGCATAAGTTTGACTGTTATGCTGCTAATAATGCCCAGCGTATTATCAGAGCCGGTCATTAGCTTCGTCATATCATATCCTGCTACATCCTTTACGTTTTTCCCGCCGGTTTTCAATATACGGCCATCAGCCAATACTACATCTAAGCCCATAATATAATGTTTGGTTGCGCCATACTTTAGGCCTCTTAAGCCGTTGGCGTTCTGCGCAACAATTTCACCAAAGGTGGCGTTTTCACCCCGGCCTGGATCCAGGGGGTAAAAGAGACCGAATTGTTTAAGGGCTTGATTTAGCTGTGTTACTGTAACGCCAGGCTCAACAGTAGCGACAAGATTAGCGGTATCCATTTCAGTAATGGTATTCATTTTTTCCAGGGAAAGCATCAGGGTATCCTCTGCCGGCAGGGGATCGCTCAGTCCACACTTTGAACTCGGTGTAAGCACTTTAATTGCTTCCTGATTGGCTAGCTGCATTATTTTCGAAATCTCGTCTGCGTTAGCTGGAGTTATCACCGGTAGGGCTTCTCCGGGCAGTATGCAGCCGGGGGCAACAATTCCCTGCAATACTGTAAGCACATGTTCGCGCATTTCTCCTACTCCTTTACAGAAAATTTTAAAAAGTCCATATCTTTATTTTGCAGGACTGGCGCTCAAATGTAAATAAGGCATTTCCGTATAAAAATGTAAGGTTTTTACTTACAAATTGTAAGCAAAAACCTTACATAGAGGAGGGCAATAATTTCTTGCTAAGTGCATAGGCAACCAGTTCAGACCTTTTTTGTAAATTTAATTTTTGCATTACCCTCGAACGGTAGGTATCAACCGTTTTGGGACTGATGGACAGCATCTGGGCTATCTCCGGATTGGTATGTCCTTGTGCCAGTAAGCGTAAGACTTCCCGTTCCCTGGCACTAAGTGTTAGATAGGGATCCTGACCACTGCTGCCCAGAGCGGGATTGCGGAGCAGACTGGCAAGCAGCACCTGAGAGGCTGCCTCATTCAAATATTTTTGACCGCTGGCTACTTTGTTAATCCCAGTGATAAGTTCAGTGTCGGCTGAACGTTTGGGAACAAATCCATCTGCACCGGCGAGCATGATTTCCCGGATATAATCGTCCTCGTCATGCATAGTAAGTACTAATATATGGCAGGGTAGTGACCGCTGGCGAATTTCTTTAATGCATTGCGCGCCACTGGGACCAGGCATCGAAAGATCCAACACAATCACATCAGGGCGCAGCGCCTCTGCCAAGCGAATGGTTTCCCAGCCGTCACCTGCTTCTCCTATGACCTGAAACCGGGAAGTGTTGCTGAGAAGTGCCTTCAAGCCAGAGCGCAGCACAGCATGGTCATCAGCGATTAGAATCGTAATTGTTTCCATGTAGGGCCTCCACTACGTAATTGTTTCCATTATAGCATTATTTTGATTTTACCAATAGTCTGCTGAAAATGAAGTGGCGGGTGGCTTGGCAGAAAAACAAAGATATGCACAAAGTACATTGTGGTTGACAGGATGGAGGGGCTGGGGTTACTATAAATGTGTAGAATAGTAGCGTTAGTTCGTAGCATTGTAGGATGGAAGAATGGTAGGCAGTAGACCGACCTTTATTACACCTGCGAAGGTGTTTTTTTGTTTGTGTCTGCTGAAACCGGTGACTTTGCGCAAGCAAGCGAACTGACAGCTCGTATGGTAGAAGGGTAGGATGGTAGATATGTCAATTCAATTTATAATCGTTGTGCTTTACATCATTATGCTTTTCGCGATCAGCCTCTATGCTAAACGCAAAGCGGCAGGCGGAAGCGTCAATTTCCTGTTCGGCGGACGCTCCATGAATACAACGCTAGTTGCAGTAAATATTGCCGGACTGGCAGTAGGAGCCGCTTCCACAATTGGAGTTGCTGAAAATGCTTTCTCGGCGGGTCTTGCGGCCGGTTGGTACAATGCCGCCTGGGCTGCAGGAGCTTTAGTTATGGGAGTTTTGGCCGCAGGGCGATACCGTGAGATGAACTGCACCACAATTCCGGAACTGTTTGAAAGATTTTATGATAAAAAGGGCAGGGTTATCAGTGTTATCGGACTTATTACTATCCAGCTTGTAATTACTTCGCTGCAGTATCTGGCGGGCGGAGCCATTTTATCTTCGCTGCTGCCTGAAATATTTTCGTTTAACGGGGGTATGATTACCAGCGCGGTTGTTTTTGTGGGAGTTACTTTGATTGGAGGTCTTTGGTCCTCCGGTCTTTCTAATATAGTCAGCGTTGCGCTTATTTACGTTGGCATTGTTGTTGGAACGTTCATGACCGTGGGTAAGCAGGGAGGACTTGGCATGATTGCTGCTAATCTTCCTCCGGGAACTGATTGGTTTGGACCGCTGGGCGGCCTAGGGCTGGCTAGCATTGTCGGTTGGTTTGTCGTTATGATTACCCAGTCCATCACGGCACAGGGACCGGTGCAGATCGCTTGCGGCGCGGTGGATGCCAAGACTGCCAGGAAGGGCTTTATCTGGGGCGCCATTATTATTTTTCCCATTGGTTTTCTTTGCGCTATTATGGGGATGGCGGCTAGGGTGGCTTATCCAGAGGCTAAGGCGACAATGGCGCTGCCAAAGATTATCATGGGGCTCGACCCGGTTTTATCGGGTACTACATTAGCCGCTTT
>Ga0366772_1096_pt2 | contig 13550 bp, 13 predicted proteins | sample BONcelN113001C11_FD_207089 | JGI IMG/M metagenome (GOLD analysis project Ga0366772, IMG submission 207089) | Enriched cells from coal bed in the Powder River Basin, Montana, United States - BONCAT cells N11 rep2 HSBNCT.N11.300.1.C11 ...
TCCTTATGTTGTAAAAAACTTGTATTTTGTACATTGTTATAATTTTCACAATCACTCGAATATCTGGCCTCGTTAAATCGGTTCGGCATTAATCTGGGTTTGACCCGGATTGAAAAGCTGTTAGAGCTTATGCAGCATCCTGAGCTGCGGTATAAGACAATCCATGTGACCGGTACCAATGGCAAGGGATCTACGACCGCCATGATTGCAGCTATGTTAAGTGCGTCCGGTATCCGGACCGGTATGTACATATCGCCGCATCTGGTTGACTATACGGAGAGGATGCTTATCAACGGAGAGCAGGTTTCTCGCAGCGGCTTTGCACAGGCTGTTGAATATACCAGGCAGTTCGTTATGATCATGACCGCAGACGGCAGTGAACACCCTACCGAATTTGAAGTGATAACGGCGGCGGCTTTTTACTATTTCGCGGCAGCCGGTGTAGAGTATGCGGTAATCGAAGTTGGCCTCGGCGGTTTGCTTGATTCAACCAATGTAATTGTGCCTGAAGTTTCAGTAATCACGAACGTGTCACTGGAGCATACCGATAGGTGCGGCGATACTATCGAAGCCATTGCCGCACACAAGGCCGGCATTATCAAGCCGGGAATACCTGTTGTCACCGGGGCAGAAGATGACGCTTTGGCTGTCATTATGCAGACTGCTGCTGCAGGCGATTCTCCGATATACCGGTTAGGAACTGAATTTACCTGCTCTCGGGTGGATAACGGACTGAGCGGGCAGACGATTTGTTGGCAGGAAGGGCAGGAGCTCTTGGGGACATTTGTGTTAAAACTATTGGGCCGCCATCAGGTGGACAATGCGGCTCTTGCAATTATGGCAGTGAAACACCTGTCGCGTAAAGATAGCCGCATTACTAGTCAGGCCATAGCGCAGGGGCTGGAGACTGTGTGCTGGCCGGGACGCTTTGAATGGATTGCCGGTTCGCCGGGTTTTGTCATTGATGGCGCCCATAACCCTGCAGGTGCGCTGACACTGCGCCAAGCTCTGGATGAATATTTTTCTGGAAAAAGCATAACCTTTATATTGGGAATACTAAGAGACAAGGATCAGCGAGGGGTCGTTCAGACTCTGGTGCGGCACGGTGATGCCGTTATGGTGGTAGCGCCCGATTCAGAGCGTGCAGCAGATCCATCAGAATTGTTGTCTCTGGTAAAATCAACAGGGGTTGCTGATGCCAGAGCTGCCGTCACACTCCAGGAAGCGATTGAGCAAAGTATAAAAGCTGCCGGACCCGATGGCGTGGTTTGTATTGCCGGTTCGCTCTATCTTGTTGGACCCGCAAGGGAGTTTGTTTGCAACCAGTAGACAAACCAATGGCTGTTGGCTATAATAGGTAGTGGTGTTCAGACCGCTATTTGCAAAATAGGTGAAAACATGATCGTATCCTGTCAGGCCCGACAAAGCGTTTATTATACATTGGACGGTTATCTTCAGCACTGCCTCATGGCGGTGGCCTTTTTTTTGCCGTTATCCTTAGATACCAGTAGTGTATTCCTTGGGATCAGTGCGATTCTGTGGGTGGGGAAAATGTGTATGGCCGGCCGCTTCCATTTCGTCAGAACGCCGTTTGATCCCGTCATAGCCGCGCTGGTCGTGCTGTCAGCCATGTCGGTGCTTGCAGCTCCTGACAGATGGCTGAGTTTTTACAACTACTACCACCTTATGGGACGTTACATATTGATTTACTATTTGGTTATCAACAATATTAATAGCCGCGAAGAGCTCAAAAGACTAGTCGGAGCTCTCTTAGTATCAGCCATGGTCGTAACGGGCTACGGCTTTTACCAGTATCTTCACGGCATCGATATATCGGCTTTTGAATGGGTGGATGGCGAACAGTTCCCTGATCTTAAGATGAGGGTCTTTTCTACGCTGGGCAATCCGAATCTGCTGGCCGCTTTTCTGGTGATTGTGATGGCAGTTGCTGCCGGTTTAGGACTTTGCTCCGGTGGTATTCGCACCAAAATGCTTTTTTTTGTGCTGGTTATTACCTTAGGAGTCTGTTTGGTGCTTACCTATTCCCGTGGAGCCTGGCTGAGTGTTTTTGCTGTTATCGCAGCCTATGGAGTACTTTATAACAGAAAGTTATTCTGGCTGATTGCCATCATTCCTATTATCCTTTTCTTTGCACAAGACGCTGTTATGGAGCGCTTAGCTTCCATTTTAAATCCTACCGACACTTCCTCGACGCTGCGTTTGGCTCTCTGGGAGAGCACGCTGGCCATGATTATGGATAAACCTCTGCAGGGAATTGGCTGGGGCGCTTACCGGCTGGTGTATCCGGAGTATGACTTTTTTGTGCAGGATGCCGGTACAGTTATCTTTCATGCCCATAATATGTATCTGCACATCGCAGCCGAGATTGGTCTGCCCGGTCTGCTTGCATTCCTTACTGTTATGTTTGGACATGCCTATGTTGCGCTGACTATACGAAAGTTTGCAGCCGAGCGATGGATGCGGGGCTTAATGCTTGGCGTTACTGCCGCGATCTGCGGTTTGGCTGTCAGCGGTATCACTGATTATGTCATGTTTAATATTCAGATGTCTATGCTATTTTGGCTGTTGAATGCGTTGGTTGTCGTCGTTTGGCGAGATGTACAGCGATGCCGTTTTTAGTCTTTTGTTCGAAATTTATGGTTTGACCGAGAAGGATAACTTCTAAAAAAGGCGAATATAAATATACTAGAGATAAGAAAAAGGGCACCCGTCTTCGGGATATGTGCCCTTAATTTTTTGCCCGAAAGATTGTGAAAATTATAACAATGTACAAAATACAAGTTTTTTACAACATAAGGAGGTAGTTGAGTGAAGCTGGCTGATGTGCAAAAAATTCTTCAGGCAGAGGTCCTTTGCGGTTCTGAGCATCTTCATCGGGATACACAGGTCGCGTGCGGCGCCGACCTGATGAGTGATGTGCTTGCCTTCACTAAAGAAAAGGCGCTGCTGCTTACAGGACTAACCAATATCCAGGTGGTGCGTACCGCCGACATGAGTGATCTCGTAGGTATTGTTTTTGTCAGAGGCAAGCGGCCAGGGCCTGAAGTTATACAATTGGCAGAAAGCAAGGGTATACCCCTGCTGCTCAGCAACTATCCGATGTATGAGTCCTGTGGTGCTTTATATAGAGGCGGTCTGCCCGGCTGCTCGGAGAAGGTGGGCGCTTGTGAAGTCTGAGCCGAGCGTTTTATTGGAAACAGCACTTGAAGGAGCCTGCTTTGAAACTGCAGGTGAAGCATCCAGCAAGCTTAAGCTGGTGCTGCAGCAAATTGGCGTTCCTTCGGACATTGTCCGGCGCATTGCTATTGCAGCCTATGAAGCTGAGATGAATGTAATTATTCATGCAGCACGGGGTGTTGTTAAAGCCGCTGTCTACCCTAACCGGACTGAAATTACCGTAGAAGATCAGGGACCGGGGATACCGGATATTAGTCTGGCGATGAAGGAAGGCTATTCGACCGCGCCTGACTATGTGCGTGAGATGGGCTTTGGTGCTGGTATGGGACTCCCCAATATGCTGCGATGTTCTGATAATTTTAAAATAGAAACTGTGATTGGACAGGGAACGACCATCTATATGGTTTTTTACCATGATAAACAGGAAGCAAAGTTAGGTTAAGCGTACATCAGCCAGCTTTTGCGGTACTTACCCGGCTGTGAAAGCGCGATTGGGGATGTGTAATATATGGCAGAATATTTCCATTCAGTCAGGCTTACGGCGAAGCATTGCAAGGGCTGCGTCAACTGTATCAAACGCTGTCCCACCGAGGCTATCCGTATTCGCGGCGGCAAGGCTCAAATCACTGAGGCTCGCTGTATCGATTGCGGCGAATGTATCCGGCGGTGTCCTAGTCATGCTAAGACAGCCTATACTGATTGTCTTGCCGATCTGGCTAGGTATAAATATAACATCGCGTTGCCAGCGCCAGCACTCTATGCGCAATTTCCGCCGCAGGTTCCGGTTAACTGTATAACCACGGGCCTCACTAAACTGGGTTTCGATGAAGTTTTTGAAGTTGCACAGGGGGCTGAAATTGTAACATTAGCTATCAGGGATTACCTCAAACGGACTGATATCAAAAGACCGGCTATTTCCTCTGCCTGTCCGGCTGTAGTGCGTATGATTCAGATCAAGTTTCCTGAATTAATTGAACACTTAGTGCCGATTGATGCACCGGTGGAAGTGGCGGGCAGGGTTGTACGCGCGGAGCGAAGCCGTGAGCTGGGAATTGACCCGGAGGAAATGGGGCTTTGGTTTATTACGCCCTGTCCGGCTAAGATGACGGCTGTGCGTCAGCCGCTCGGCTCCGAAAAATCAAATATAACCGGCGCTATCGGCATTTCTGCCATTTACGGCGACCTGCTCAAGGCAGTGCCGGATTCGGCAGATAGGTGTAATAGCCGCCGAGCCTCCTGGGTTGGAGTTGGCTGGGCTATGGCTGGCGGTGAAACTTCTGCCGTTAAGCTGGAAAATTCACTGATTGTACATGATATTCATAGCCTTAATGAAGTTCTGGAGCAAGTTGCCATGGGTAAGTTTGAATATGTCGATTACATCGAAGCGCTTGCATGCGCCGGTGGTTGTATCGGCGGCCCGCTTACCATTGAAAACCGGTTTGTCGCTGAGCAGTGTATGAAACGACGTCTCAAGGACATGCGTTCTGAAGACGCTGACAGGGGCATCGTAGCCCGGCAGGGATATGAAGAAGCAGAGCTTGGCGCCCATGAACGGCGGGCGATTGAACCACGGCCTATCATGAGGCTTGATGACGATATTTTTAAAGCCATGTATAAAGTAGATCTTATGGAAAAGACACTGAACCTTCTGCCGGGCTTGGACTGCGGCTCCTGCGGCTCGCCGAACTGCAAGGCGCTGGCCGAAGACATTGCACAGGGCAACGCCAGTGAAACAGACTGTATATTCAAGCTTCGTGAAAGAGTGCGGGATTTGGCGCAGGAGATGGTAGACATCGCGCAGAAACTTCCACCTTCTTTCGGTAATAATAAAGAAAAGGACAACTGATGGGGGGATATGGGGTGATTCTAGGGGCGTTAACGTCAGCTCTGCCAGTCGAAGTGCGCACTGGAGGAGATAAATTAGACCAGCCGGTTACCGGCGGCTATGCGTCTGATCTGTTGAGCAATGTTATGGGCCAGGCAGGAGCAGGTTATATATGGGTTACGATGCAGGGACACCAGAATATAGTAGCCGTAGCCTCGCTGTTAGGGCTGGCTGGTATTGTGCTTGCCGGCGGAGTGGCGCCTGACGAAGAAACTCTTCGCAAAGCACAGCGGGAAGGCATTGTGCTCTTAACGACCGAACTTTCGGCTTTTGAAATCACCGGCAGGCTTTATAGCCTGGGAATAAGGGCCCAATGATCCGGCCTTTCAAGGCAGACTTGCATGTACATTCTGTTTTGTCGCCTTGTGCTGCAGTGGAAATGACACCGCGCAATATTGTTTGGCACGCTGCCGCTAATGAAATTGAGATCCTTGCCATCACCGATCATAATGCGGCTGATAATGTCATCGCCGCTTTTCAGGCTGCCAAAGACGCTGGGATTACAATCATACCCGGAATGGAAGTAGAGACAAGAGAAGAAGCCCATTTGATCGTACTGTTTGAAAAAATGAGGCAACTCAAGGAGTGGCAGCAATATGTGGACGTTCATCGAGGGTCTTCACTTAACGATGAACAAAAGTTTGGCGCCCAGTTTATTGTTGACGCGGAAGATAATTTATTGTCTGTAAGACCTGAAATGCTGCTCGCGCCGCTGAGTGCCGGTCTGGATGAAATCACGCGGCACGTCACTTCGCTTGGCGGAATCTGTATTGCCAGCCATATTGACCGGCCGGCCTACAGTATCTTGTCACAATTGGGGTTTATACCGGCCGGCCTTGATTTGACGGCCGTCGAAATTTCGCGCCGCTTGAAACCTCAGGATGCTGTTCAGAAGTTTCCTTCACTCAAGGGGCTGCCCATTGTTATGAATTCAGATGCCCATACAATCGATGATTTTATTGATGGGCCTAAAACTGTATTTCATATAGAAGAACCAACTTTAGCAGAAATAATAATGGCTTTAAAGGGCCTAAATGGACGAAAGGCGGTGGTCTAACCACTATACCGCATTCATATTGCACTTTTAGATAAGGGAGGAGAATACGATGTCTGGTAACGCTGAAAACAAATGCTGCTGCTGCGGCGGCAGTGAAAACGAATTTGCCCAGCTTGATGAACTTTTGGCAAGATATCAGGGTGTGAAGGGCGCATTAATTCCAGTGCTGCAGGAGGCCCAAAATACCTATGGATATTTGTCCAAGGAAGTACTCGAAAGAATTGCTGATAAAATGGATATTCCCATCAGTCAAATTTATGGGGTAGTCACCTTTTATTCGCAGTTCCACTTAAATCCGCGCGGTAAAAATATTATCCGGGTTTGCCAAGGAACCGCATGTCATGTTCGCGGCGCCAAAGCTATTTTAAAGGCCATTGAAGACAAGTTGAAAATTGCTGCCGGCGGTACCACCCCTGACCTGAAATATACGTTAGAAACGGTAGCCTGTATTGGCGCTTGTGGTCTCGCTCCGGTTATGATGGTTAACGATGATACCCACGGACGCCTGACCCCTGAGGTCGTACCGGAGATTCTGGCTAAATACGCGTAGAATCTATGCATGAATTAGCTCTGCATGTTTTAGATCTGGTTCAAAACTCGCTTGAGGCACAGGCGACATCAGTCTGGCTGGAAGTCAGTGAGAATACGGCGGCTGACCTCTTAACCATCCGTGTTATGGATAATGGACGGGGAATGGATAAGCAGGCAGCGGCTAACGCGACAGATCCGTTTTCAACCAGCCGCACCACCCGCAAGGTCGGGTTGGGGTTGCCGCTCATGGATATGACGGCACGTCAGGCTGACGGCTACCTAACAATAGATTCAAAACCCGGTAAAGGGACAATTGTGGAAGCGGTCTACCGCTTAAGTCACTGGGATCGCCCGCCGCTCGGCAATATGGCGGACACGGTGCGAACGATCATCGTGGCCAATCCCGAGCTTGATTTTCACTATTCACACAGTGTTGGACAAACAGTCTTTTCAGTAAGTACACAGGAACTTAAGGAGATCTTAGGCGAGATTCCCTTAACACATCCCGATGTGCTTGTATGGCTTGAAAGTTATCTAAAGGAAAATACGGCGAATTTGTACGGAGGTGTACAAGAGTGAAAACCGTTGAAGATTTAAAACGTTTACGTGAACAGCTCCATTCCCAGGTCCGGCTCCGCCATGATGGCGGTACTCAGATTATTGTAGGCATGGGAACCTGCGGGATAGCAGCCGGTGCGCGCGAAGTCATGACGGCAGTGCTGGATGAAATTGCGAAACGTAAACTCAGCGATGTAGTAGTAAGACAAACCGGATGTATTGGCATGTGCGAGAAAGAAGTTCTGCTTGATATCGCCCGCCCGGGAGAGCCGCGTATTACTTACGGTACGGTAAAACCTGAGCATGTGCCGAAGATCATTGCCGAACATGTAGTCAATGGGCACATCGTCGAAGAACTTGTCGTCGGTAAACTAGAGCGATAAGAACTGGAATAGGGGGAGAGCAAATGGAACGCGTTAGAGCTCATGTTCTAATCTGCGCCGGTACGGGCTGTACGTCTTCAGGCGCAAAACAGGTAGAAGCCGCTTTCCAGGACCATCTGGCTAAGAAAGGCCTGGAAAAGGAAGTTAGAATAGTTGAAACAGGATGTCATGGTTTTTGTGAAATGGGTCCGCTGGTCATCATCTATCCGGAAGGAGTCTTTTATGTCCGGGTTCAGGAAGATGATGTTGCCGATATCGTTGAAACCCACTTATTAAAGGGGCGTATTGTTGAGCGTCTGTTATACAAAGAACCGCTGACTCATGAAAAAATTCCAAGCTATAGCGAAATTGGTTTTTATAAGAAACAACAGCGTGTGGTGTTAGCTAACTGTGGACACATCAATCCTGAGGTAATCGAAGAGTATATTGCTGAGGGCGGTTATGAAGCGCTTGCCAGGGCTCTTACCGAGATGACGCCTGAGCAAGTGGTAGCCGACGTGAAAAAGTCCGGGCTGCGTGGCCGGGGCGGCGGCGGGTTCCCAACCGGTATGAAATGGGATTTTACCCGTAATGCCAAAGGTGACAAAAAATATGTAGTATGTAATGCTGACGAGGGAGACCCCGGTGCTTTCATGGACCGCAGCGTGCTCGAAGGAGACCCGCACCGGGTTATCGAAGGTATGGCCATCTGCGGCTATGCCATTGGCGCTGATGAAGGCTATGTTTATGTGCGGGCGGAATACCCGCTGGCGATCAAACGTCTGAAAATCGCTATCAAACAGGCTGAAGAGATGGGTTTCTTAGGAGACAATATTTTTGGCACAGGCTTTAATTTCCGCTTGAAAATCAAAGAAGGCGCCGGTGCGTTTGTGTGTGGCGAAGAAACCGCTCTGCTGGCCTCTATCGAAGGCAAGCGCGGCATGCCTCGTCCCCGTCCGCCATTCCCCGCTATCTCCGGATTATGGGGAAAGCCAACCAATATCAATAACGTGGAAACCTTCGCCAATGTGCCGATCATCTTTACCAAAGGCGCTGACTGGTATGCCAGCATTGGTACTGAAAAGAGCAAAGGAACCAAGGTATTTGCTTTGACCGGTCGGATTAACCATACCGGTTTGGCCGAAGTGCCAATGGGAATCACGATGAGGGAAATCATTTTTGATATTGGCGGCGGTATTCCTGAGGGCAAGAAATACAAAGCAGTGCAGATCGGCGGTCCGTCCGGCGGTTGTCTGCCAGAACATCTGCTCGATCTTCCCGTCGATTATGACTCCTTAATCCAGGCTGGTGCTATGATGGGTTCCGGCGGCTTGGTAGTTATGGATGAAACGACCTGTATGGTCGATGTTTCTAAATTCTTCCTCAACTTTACCCAGTCAGAGTCCTGCGGTAAATGTACCCCTTGCCGGGAAGGCACCAAGCGTATGCTGGAGATACTTACCCGTATTACCGATGGCGAGGGCCAGGAAGGCGATATTGAGCTGCTGGAGACTCTAGCCTATAACATTAAAAATACTGCTCTTTGCGGCTTGGGTCAGACCGCTCCAAATCCGGTTCTAAGCACACTTCGTTACTTCCGTAATGAGTATGAGGCCCATATTAAAGATAAGTGTTGCCCGGCAGGAGCCTGCACGAAGCTGGCTGGCTTTGCGATTACCGAGCTTTGCAAAGGCTGCAGCCTTTGCAAGAAGTCTTGTCCTGTTGACGCTATCAGCGGTGAGGTCAAGGGCCTTCACAGCATTGACCAGGCCAAATGTATCAAATGCGGCGCCTGCTTAGCCAAGTGCCCGTTTAAAGCAATTATTAAAGGCTAATTTTCTGAGTGGAGGTGGATACAATGGAAATGGTTACAGTTACTATAGATGGTAAACAAGTGCAGGTTCCTAAAACTGCTACTGTACTGGAAGCGACTCAGGCTGCCGGTGTTAAAGTGCCTACTCTTTGCTATCATCCCGAGCTTAGGCCGGAAGGCGCTTGCCGGGTGTGCATGGTAGAAGTGGCCGGAGCCAGGGGACTGGTCGCATCCTGCGTCTATCCTGTGAACGATGGCATGGTTGTTAAGACTAGCACTCCGGCTGTAAGGGAAGCCCGTAAAACAGTTGTTGAGCTGCTTTTAGCCAATCACCCGCAGGACTGCCTGTCCTGCCAGCGAAACCTGAACTGCGAATTGCAGACCATAGCGGGAGAGCTGGGTGTTCGTCAAGTCCGGTTTAACGGCGAAAAGAAAAACTACCCGCCGGATGCAAGCAATCCGTCGCTTGTACGCGACCAAAACAAGTGTATTCTTTGCGGTCGTTGCATCAGAGCCTGCAGTGAGCGTCAAGGTGTTCATGTATACAGCTTTGCCAACAGGGGCTTTGATACCACAGTATCGCCAGCCTTTGATGTGGGCTTGGACCAGGCTGCCTGTACCTACTGCGGTCAGTGCGCCAGTGTCTGCCCGACAGCAGCTATCGTGGAGAAAGAAGACATTGCGCCTGTATGGCGCGTGCTCAGTGACCCCAAAAAACATGTGGTCGTTCAAACGGCGCCAGCCGTGCGCGTAGCACTTGGTGAAGCGCTGGGTATGGACAGTGGCTCTATTGTCACCGGACAGATGGTAGCGGCGCTTCGGCGGTTAGGCTTTGATAAAGTATTTGATACCGATTTCACAGCCGACCTTACCATCTTAGAAGAAGGCAATGAATTTATTGAGCGTTTAACCCATGGCGGCACGCTGCCGATGATTACCTCCTGCAGCCCAGGCTGGGTTAACTTTATCGAATTGATGTACCCTGATCTTCTGGATCATCTGTCCACAGCCAAATCGCCGCAGCAGATGTTCGGCGCGTTGGTAAAAACGTATTACGCCGAAAAGGCGGGTATTGATCCCAAAGACATCGTATCGGTGTCGATCATGCCTTGTACTGCTAAGAAAGCCGAAGCAGCCCGCGAAGAAATGAACTCCAGCGGCTACCAGGATGTTGACTATGTGCTGACCACCCGTGAACTGGGCCGCATGATTCAAGAGGCAGGCATTGATTTTGGCAATTTGCCGAACGAAGAATTTGATGCCCCTATGGGTATCACAACAGGTGCCGGCGTTATTTTCGGCGCAACCGGCGGTGTTATGGAAGCAGCGCTCAGGACGGTAGCCGAGGTTGTCACCGGTAAAGAACTGGAATGCATTGAATTCCACAATGTACGCGGCTTAACTGGTATAAAAGAGGCAGTGGTGCCGGTCGGCGACCTGAATGTCAAAGTCGCTGTTGCCCATACACTCTTGAATGCACGTACGATATTGGAGAAGATCCGCAAGGGAGAAGCCGACTATCACTTCATTGAGATTATGGCATGCCCGGGCGGCTGCATCGGTGGCGGCGGACAACCGCTTTCGACCTGCGGTGATATCCGTCAGAAACGTATTAACGCAATCTATGAATGCGATTCCTGCTCAACCATGAGAAAATCCCACGAAAACCCGGCTGTCAAAGAACTCTATGATACCTGGCTGGGCAAACCGCTGGGAGAGAAGTCGCATCACTTATTGCATACCCATTATCACCCCCAAAAGAGATAATTCGAATGGCTGCGACGGCCCCGGATGGGCCTAGTGCAGTTGGCGCCATGGATGGCAAGGCCAACTGCTTGATAAGCTTCGTCTAGCGTTGTTAAAAGGCCCGCTGCGATTCCTGACGTGAACCGTCTAAATGGTAGGTAACAAATATAAGGTAGATACTCGTATATACTGGCTATCTGCGACACGCAGGTTAAAAATCAGTGATACAGAGTATCTACCTTTTTTGTACGTTTCCGGTCGCAGCGGGCCTTTTGCCTAGCTATACTCGCTTCTGAACAGCCTCGCGGCATTTAGGTGTCAGGCTGGTATAAGGTATGCGATATTAGGGTGATGTCACTGCGAGGAATGAAGTGACGTGGCAGTCTCACAGTTTTGACAATATAATAAACGAAGCAATATCCTCGTCGGCCTCTGACTTTAGAGCGCCGGAAACTGCATGACGCATAATTTAATCTAATCCTCCGCCCATTCTCCGTCTCCACTTATAACTTTGTGAAAATTTGCAAAAGGTAATGGCAGGAGAATGGATTTGAACTGAGAATAGTAAGAATTGGACAAGCGACAGGAGGGGTTCTACATGAAAGATTCACACATTGTCATATCAAAGGCCACTATCGACCGCCTGCCGTTGTATTTCCGGACCCTCAGGAACGCGCAGGAAGAAGGTCTTGAGATTATTTCTTCCGAAGAGCTAGGTAAGAAAATCGGTATCACGCCTGAGCAGATTCGCAAAGACCTATCGCTCTTCGGGGAATTCGGTAAAAAAGGTGTGGGATACTACGTCCGCGACCTGATCCGTAACATCGGGGAAATACTCGGTCTTCACCGTAATTGGAATATTGCGCTTGTCGGCGTAGGCCACCTGGGTTGGGCGCTGGCTAATTACCGCAATTTCTCGTCACTGGGTTTTAATCTGATTGCTTCATTTGACAATGATCCAGGCAAAATTGGAGCTATGGTTAATGAAGTTCCTATTTATGCTATGGAGCGGCTAGAAGAAGTTATTCGCGAACTGCATATTGTCATTGGTGTTATCACGGTGCCTGCTGAATTTGCCCAAAGTGCGGCTAACCGCCTGATTGAGGCTGGCGTGCGGGGTATCTGGAATTTCGCACCGGTGAAACTTAACGTGCCGGACGACATTAAACTGATTAATGAAGATTTGTCTATCGGTCTGAGCAGCCTGTCCTACTATTTGTCAAGACAGCTGCCAGGAGAATAATGTTAAAAAAAATTAACAGTTTACAAATTAGTGCAGGATTTAGCATGAAAACAGAGAATATAGAAGTTGGATAATGTGAAATTTGTGACGCTTTTGTGAACAAATTCAGCATCGTGCATATTTTCTGAACCTAATAGTCATGTATGGACGGCCTGGGCAATGTTGCCCCCGCTGAAAGTGCGCCAGTTTTTGCAAACTATGTACCTTATGATCCGCTGCTGAAATTTGGAGGCGCCGGGTAACAATAAGATACACCTAGGTTTGTTTTGTGTACGCAAAATAAGCCACAGGTGTTTTTTTCATGTGTTTTATACTTATCCTGCTATAGATTCCGCGTAATTATCGCATAATATAACTGGCTCATTATGCGCTGATACTTAGGTAAGGACTGTGCAAAGGCAACAAGCCTTACAAACAGTGAATTAATACATACATCATGAGGGAGGAAAGTGTAGAATGATCGACATTCGCGACCGCGTACGCAACACAGCCCTGCACGCAAAAATTGTTAGTGCAGAAGAAGCGGCTGCCCTGATCAAGCCTGGTATGAATCTTGGTACCAGCGGATTTACTCCTGCTGGCTATCCTAAGGCTGTACCCTTGGCTTTGGCAGAAAGAATGAAGAAAGACCCCTTTAAAATTAATCTGTGGACAGGTGCTTCCGTTGGTGGGGAACTTGATGGCGCTTTAGCTCAGGTAGAAGGCATTCAAACTCGTCTGCCATACCAAACCAATGACGCTCTCCGCAAATTGATCAATAGTGGTAAAGTTCAGTACACAGATCTGCATCTTAGCCATGTTGCCCAAATGTCCCGTTACGGCTTCTTTGGCGGCAAAGTGGATGTAGCTATTGTCGAAGCTTGCGCAATTACCGAAGAAGGTCATATTATTCCGACCACTTCGCTCGGCAACTCCGCATCCTTCGTCCAAAGCGCTGATATTGTTATAGTGGAAGTCAACACCAGTCAGCCACTCGAACTCGAAGGCATGCATGACGTTTATGTGCCGCTTGATCCCCCTAATCGTCAGCCTGTACCAATCGTAAAAGTGGATGACCGTATTGGCACTCCTTACATAGTTTGCGGTCCGGATAAGATTAAGGCTATTGTAGCCTGTGATATTAAAGATGGCGTTCGCCCACTGGCAGCTATTGATGA
>Ga0366772_1097_pt1 | contig 13483 bp, 13 predicted proteins | sample BONcelN113001C11_FD_207089 | JGI IMG/M metagenome (GOLD analysis project Ga0366772, IMG submission 207089) | Enriched cells from coal bed in the Powder River Basin, Montana, United States - BONCAT cells N11 rep2 HSBNCT.N11.300.1.C11 ...
GCGCCGCCGTTCCCGCATGATTGTTGCACTGCTCGCGATAGCCGTAGGCGCTACGGTTTTATCGGGGCTGATTACGATTTATTATGATGTTCCCCGGCAGATGGGCCGTGAATTCCGCTCCTATGGTGCGAATTTGGTATTCATTCCGGCTGGCAGCAGCCAGGCCTTGGCCGAGCAAGATATTGACCGCGCCGTTGGGCTATTGCCACGGGATAAGGTAATAGGCATCGCGCCATATCTTTACGAGCGGGTGAAGGTAAATGAGCAGCCGATTATGGCTGCCGGAACCAAATTCCTGGAAGTGAAAAAAGTAAGTCCTTATTGGCAGATCAGGGGCAAGTGGCCGGCGGAAAATTCCTCGGGAGTCGTTATTGGCCAGGAAGTAGCCGAATTTTTGAAAGTTGAACCGGGTCAGAGCATTACTCTGGCAGCGGGTGACGGCACCGAACAGAAAGTAACTGTTGAGGGAATCGTCCGAACCGGCGGCAACGAAGAAAACTTTGTTTTTGTGGATCTGCCGCTCTTGCAAAAGATGTTAAAGAAGGAAGGACAGATTAGCGTTGGCCAGGTAAGCATCATGGCTACTGAAGCTGAGCTGGCCGCCTTGAGCAAAAATGTGGAAACGCAAGTTACCGGTGTAAGCCCGCGTCTGGTCAAGCGCGTGACGCAGTCGGAGGGAATGGTACTGGGTAAACTGCAGGCTTTGGTATATTTGGTAACCATCATCATTTTACTGTTAACCTTGATTTGTGCAGCGACTACCATGATGGCAGTAGTAACCGAACGGCGCAAGGAAATAGGCTTGAAAAAAGCGCTGGGAGCGGAAAACCGGAGCATAATCCTGGAGTTTTTAGGAGAAGGGCTTGCATTAGGCGGGCTGGGAGGTATTATCGGGACAGTTCTGGGCTTCTTCTTTGCGCAGGCGGTAAGCATCAATGTCTTTGGCCGGGCCATTGCTTTCCAGCCGTTCATAGCTTTGGTAGCGTTTGTGGTATCAATCACCGTTTCCGGTGTGGCGTGTATGATTCCGGTCAAAATAGCCACCGACGTTGAACCGGCTATTGTACTGCGAGGCGAATAAAGGAGGTATTGGTATGGGTTTATTAGATTTACGCGATATATCGATGATATATGGCAATGTGAAAGCGCTTCAGGATATTCAGCTAACCGTCCGGCAGGGAGAATGGCTGGCAATTATGGGGCCGTCAGGCTCCGGGAAAACTACGCTGATGAATATCATTGGCTGTATGGATAAAGCTACCAGCGGCTCCATTGTTTTGGATGGACTTGACCTTTCTGCTCTTGATTCTAAAAGTCTTACAGCCATACGGCGGGATAAAATCGGGCTGGTATTCCAACAGTTTCATCTTATTCCTTATTTAACTGCTTTGGAGAATATCATGGTTGCCCAGTATTATCACAGCCTGCCTGACGAGCAGGAAGCAATGGCGGCACTTGCCAGAGTCGGTCTGCAGGAAAGAGCCCGTCACCTGCCAAGCCAGCTTTCAGGCGGCGAACAGCAACGGGTGTGTATTGCCAGGGCGCTTATTAATTACCCTATGCTCATTCTGGCCGATGAACCGACCGGTAATTTGGATGAAGCGAACGAGAGTATTGTCTTAGGCATTTTTCAACAGCTTCATCGGGAGGGGCACACCATTATCACTGTTACCCATGATCCCGAGGTGGCGGAATTAGCTGAACGCTGCATTGTTTTAGAGCATGGTCGAATTGCTGATGAACGAAAACACAAGCAGGCCGTACGAGAGGAAAAAGGCGCATGAAAAAATATGCAGTCATATTGGTAATGCTAGTAGTGGCTGTAGGCCTGCTTGCCGGCTGCAGCAGTCCTAAGAAGGATAGTCCCGCCGCTGCCAAAGAGCAGGTCAAAAGCTATAAAGACGGTACCTATACAGCTAAGAGCAGTCCGGATGAACGGGGGGCGGTAGGCGAGATTACCCTGGTGATTGAAAAAGGGAAAATTACCAAAGCAGAGTACAAGGGCATTATGAAAGATGGCAAAATAAAAGATATCGATTATGGTAAAACAAATGGCAAGATTGAAAATCAGGAATTCTACAATAAAGCGCAAAATGCCGTCAAAGCAATTCCCGCCTATCCGGCAAAGCTGGTAGAGACACAAGACGTGGCTAAAATTGATGCTGTATCGGGGGCTACTGTTTCCTATAATCAATTTGCCGAAGCAGTCAAAAAGGCTTTAGAGAAAGCCAGGCAGTAATCACCTGTGTATATAAAGTAAAAAGCTTGAATTCCTGTTGTCAGGGGTTCAAGCTTTTTACTTTATAGCAAGATTATCCCTGTGTTGACCAGTTATATAACCGGGATCTGAAGTATAGTCTTTTTATAAAAATTTTTTAGTACAACTTCGATTAGCAGGAATTTATTACCGTAAAGAGGAAGAATCTTATGAATTTTCAATTTAAAACCTAAAACTCATTCTTTTTATTATACTTCGTGGTTTCAGGAGGCAGCTAACTTGGATACAATGCACTATCAGAGCCAGACGTTGGTGGATGTGGCGTATAAAGCTTTGAAGAAAGACATTACGGAAAGAGTACTTCTTCCCGGGAAAAAAATTATCATTCGTGAATTGCAGGAGAGATATGGTATAAGTGAGACCCCGATCAAGCAAGCACTTAACAGGCTTATAACAGAGGGGTTGGTAGAAAGCATTCCCCGTAAAGGTATCAAAGTCACGGAAATTACCTGGGAAGATTTAGAGGAACTCTTCGACATACGCCTTATGTTAGAGACTTATTATTTGAAGCAAGTCATGAAGAATTTCAAAAACAACCCGGATATTCACAAAGAGTTTTTGAAACTTCTGCGCGAGCATACGTGGGTCATTGAGAAAGGTGTTGACGTAAACGATTATTTTCAAAACTATTATCTGGATCAGGAGTTCCACCAACTGTTTGTCAAATGCTCGGGCAACAGACGGATCAGCCGTATCTATAACAATCTTGGCACTCACGATTATGCTTATTATATTTACCGCCGCCAGAGCCATGAAGAAACCATTGCCGGCGTTCGGGAGCATGAAGATATATACAACGCTTTGGTTACCCAGGATGAGGCTGAGTTGAGAAAACGCATTGAAACTCATATCGTCAATGCGAGAAACAAGGTAAGCCTAAATCTCAAGAAAGGATACCTGAAAGACATATTATAGACATTCTGGCTTATAAGGAGGGAGAGCAACCGGAAAACTGCGCCATGGACATTGCCTTACATTACTTATTTTGGGGGAGGAAATTATCTTGAGAAAAGCGACTAAGATCTTTAGTATTCTTTTATTGATTATCATGGTATCTCTGGTCGTAGCCGCCTGCGGCAAATCGGAACCTGCCAAGCAAGACGCTCCTAAACAGAAATTTGTACTTAAGTTCAACCATGTTTTATCTGACTCGGAACCTTTTCACAAGGGCTTTGTGAACTGGGCTAAGCGGGTTAAAGAGAGAACGAATGGCGGGCTGGAAATTCAAGTGTTCCATAGCGCTCAGTTGGGTGTGGAAGAAGACATTATTGAGCAGATCAGGCAAGGGGCCAATGTAGGTCAAAATACCGATTCAGCCCGCCTTGGCATGTATGTTCCGGCAATTGCGGTTATGAATGCCCCTTATTTCGTCAGCAGCATCGACGAAGTGGCTAAACTCAGAGATCTGGCAACTGTTAAGGCCTGGCAGAAGGAAATAGAAGATAAACACGGGATTAAGATCCTATCCTTTACCTGGGTTCAGGGGCCAAGACACATGGTTACCAATAAACCTATCAGAACCCCTGAGGATCTTAAAGGCTTGCGTATCCGGACTCCGGGCGTGCCTATCTGGCAGGAATCGATCCGTTCAATCGGCGCCTCTCCGGTGGCTCTGCCCTTTGGTGAAGTATATATTGGCATCGAACAAAAGGCTATCGACGGAGCTGACCTGGTCTATCGCAACGTAACAGGGGCCAAACTGTTTGAAGTTGCCAAGTATATGAGCGAGACTAACCACATTCTGCTAATCAACTTTGAAGTTATTAGCAAGAAGTTCTTTGACAGCCTGCCGCCTGAATACCAGAAAATACTTGTGGAAGAGTGCGACAAGGCCGGATTGGAAACGTCCCGAGAGATGGAAAAAGAAGTTGAAACTCTCAGGCAGCAGCTCAGCCAAAAAGGTATGACCATTGTAAAAGATGTTGATATCGCCGCCTTTAAAAAAGCTGGCGAAGGAGCATATAAGACGTTAAAGCTCACGGAAGTAAGAGATCAGCTTTATAAAGAAATGGGCAAATAGTAGAGTTGATCAGGCTGGGAATTCTGGCCTGCCTACATGGTTAGGTCAGAATTCCTGCCATTGAATGGCTTATGACGGTACAGACAGGAGCGTAAAACGATGAAACAATTTTATCAGTACGTCTGTGAGGCGGAAATGCATATTGCCAAGTGGGCCTTGGCACTTCTTACGGCACTAGTAATTGGAGCGGCAGTGATGAGAAGTGTGGGTATGCCTATCATGTGGGCGATCGATGGAGCCACATTCTTATTTGCTTGGTGCGTTTTCCTCGGCGGCGATATTGCGATGAGAAACGACAGATTAGTTTGCATTGATGTACTTACCTGCAAATTGTCCAAAAAGTACCAGCATTATCTTAAAATTATTAACTACTCCATTATTTCCGTCTTTTTAGCCTCTCTTATCGTATATGGTATAAAGCTTGCTTACGCCACCAGATTGAGAACCTTCCAGGGTATTCCTGATGTCAGCTATACCTGGGTCACCCTCGCAGTGCCTGTGGGGTGCCTGCTTATGTTAGTCACAGCAATTATCAAGATCAGAACTTTGATGAAAAATGGTTATGAAAATATGCCGGACGCCGAATGCGGTTGCCCTAAAGAGTTGATGTAGTGCCTTATCAATTCTGCTAGCCATCATGGCAGCAATTGAATCATGGAGGATGCCAAAATGACCGAAGTCTTTATTTTATTTTTTGTCTTCATGCTCATGGGCATGCCGGTGGCGTTTGCCATTGGAATTTCCGGAATGGCGTTTTTTATCCAACAACCCAGTTTGCCGTCCACCATCCCCGCCCAGTTAGTACTTACTCAGACGCAAAGCTTCATGCTATTGGCTATTCCGCTCTTTGTCTTTGCCGGTAATTTGTTGAATGAAACAGGAATAACCCACCGGCTAATGAGGCTGTCGGCGATGCTGGCAGGCCATCTGCGCGCCGGCCTGGCCCAGGTAAATATGGTAGTAGCCGCCACGCTGGGCGGCATTACGAGTTCGGCCATAGCCGACGCCACTATGCTTGGGAAGGTATTAGGACCCAGTATGATCGAAAAGGGCTATTCCAGAGGTTTCTGCGCAGGCGTCATCGGCTTTAGCTCCTTAATCACTACTATGATCCCGCCAGGCATCGGCCTCGTTTTATACGGCAGCATCGGAGAGGTATCTATCGGGCGTTTATTTGCCGCAGGGATAGTTCCCGGCTTACTGCTGACCGGTTTATATATGGTGGCAATAGAAATTACGGCCAGACAAAAAGGTTATGAGCCCGAGCGGACCGAACGGGTAACTCTTAAAGAGGTAGTGACAACCTCGCTGGATTGTATCTGGGCCTTTCTATTTCCGATTCTTTTAATCGTCGGGTTAAGGTTTGGCCTGTTTACTCCCTCGGAGGCTGGCGCCTTTGCGGTGGCTTATGCAATCATCATTGGTGTGTTTGTGTATCGGGAATTTACCTGGGAAAAATTTGTCAGGACGCTGGAAGATACCGTTGTTGATATCGGCATGGTCATGATGCTGATATCGCTGTCAGCCATCTTCAGCTACGGCTTGACCTGGGAGCAATTGCCCCAAGCTTTTGCCGAGTTAATGGTGGGGGTTTCCAATGATCCCTGGATAGTCATGCTGGTAATTGTAGGTATGCTGCTAATTGCCGGTATGTTTATGGACTCTACTGTGCTGATATTGCTGCTCACCGCCATATTAATACCAATCGCCAAAGAAGTTGGCATAGACCTGGTACATTTTGGCATTGTCGTGATACTTACGCTTACCGTTGGCCTGTTAACACCGCCGGTGGGGGTGGTCATGTACATCGTCTGCACTATTTTCAACTGCTCCATAGGCGAAATGTATAAGGAATCATGGTGGTTATTGGCCGCTACTTTGATCGTGGTACTTGGCTGCATCTTTTTCCCGCAAATGGTATTGTTTGTGCCGGATTTGATATTTGGCAAGCAATAAACCGGCAGTGTCATATTGTAGATATTAGTCAGAAAGGAGATATATAATGCGTTTTGCTAATAAAGTGGTGCTGGTTACCGGCGCCGGAGCTGGCATAGGCCGTGCTGCTGCTGAACTATTGGCTAAGGAAGGAGCCAAGGTGGTTGTTAATGGGCTTACACCCAGCAAAGGGGAGGAAACACTAAAGCTGGTAAAAGCTGCTGGGGCTGAAGGCTTATTTGTGCAGGGGGATGTCTCCAGCGCGGCAGATGCAGAAAGAATGATAAAAGAAAGCGTTGACTCCTTCGGCAAGATTGATATCGTTATCAATGCTGCCGGTATCGTGATTGGCGGACGGGTTGATAATATGTCCGAGGAAGACTTCATGAGAACAATGGATGTTAATGTTAAGGGAACCTTCCTTGTTTCCAAATATGCGATCATGGAGATGAAAAAACAAGGTGGCGGCGTCATTGTCAATGTTGCTTCCATCGCCGCCCTCAAAGGGATTGCTGACCGCAGTGCTTACTCGGCCTCTAAAGGAGCTGTTGTGGCACTTTCCAAGGCCATGGCTGTCGACTATATCAAGGACAATATAAGAGTAAACGTCGTCTGCCCCGGCACTACTGATACCCCATCTTTGGAGGCACGTATGCAGGCTGCCGCCGATCCACAGGCAACCAGAACGGCCTTTATCGCCAGACAGCCCATGGGGCGTCTCGGCACGTCTGAGGAGATTGCGGAGGCCATATTATTTGCATGCTGCGATGAAGCTGCATTTATGAATGGCAGCGTCATTACGATTGACGGTGGCGCTACACTTTAAATATAAGTTAATAGACAGAAGGTAATAGAAATACCGTCCAAACAAGGAATTATCATGTTTGGACGGTATTTTAATATAATAGAGTGTCTCCGAACTGTGGATTTTTTGCTAGGCGAGGATATAAGGAGGTTCTGCCCGTGGTTGAGGGAGTTAGTCACATTACCTTTATTGTAAAAGACCTGGAACGTGCGACAGCGTTTTTTACTGCCATATTTAATGCAGAGCAGGTATATGACAGCCAAGATAAGATGTTTTCACTGTCCAGTGAACGATTTTTCATCATTGGTGGTCAATGGATAGCCATTATGGAAGGTGAACCGTTGCTTGAGCGCACGTATAATCACGTCGCTTTTAAGATACGGGACGAAGAGTTTGCTGAGTATGAAGCACGTGTACAGGCGTTAGGCGTTGACGTTAAGCCGCCGCGTCCCCGTGTGGCGGGTGAGGGTCGTTCGCTTTATTTCTACGATCATGATAATCATCTGTTTGAACTGCATACCGGCAACTTAGCAGATAGGTTAGCCCACTATGCCCGGTAGCTAAAACCAAGGTATAATGTGCATATGGGAGAGTCCTCGGCTAACGCTTTCTATTAGATGTGTATACAGATGGATGCTAGGGTTATCGTACGCGAGAGGAGTACATAATGAAGAAAAAAGTATTAGCGCTGGTCTCGATTATTATTTTGAGCTGTTCCAGTAGCTTGGCTAGCTCAGTTGCTCCCGTCCCGGTAAAGCAGACCACGGTTCTGGTTTTACCCGTCGTGGACAAGTCTGGGTTAAAGTACAGCAAGAAGGAACTGGTTCCGATCTACTATGATAAAATCAAGGAGATGTTCCCTGAAAGCAACTTCCGGGTGATTGCCGGGAAGGATGCGGAAATGGTTGTTGCCGGGCTCAAGGCGTTAGATATTGCTAAACTTGAGCGGCAGGAACTGAGCCGGATGGGTAGGGCTGTCGGAGCTGATTATGTCATACTGAACCAGATCGAGAGATTTCAGATTGTAGGGAAGTCCTGGGGTTTCTTTGTAACATATAACACGGTATATGCCCGTTTTGAGATGAGGGGCAAAGTGGTGGATATCTCTAACGACACATATCTGTACAATGATTTCCGCAAGGTCGAGGGTAAAAATGTCAGTTCAGCCGTTGGCGGAGCCGGGGTGCCGAGCGGCACTACTGCAGCTAAACATGCGATAAGCAAGGCGATGATCGAATGGAGTCAGGAGTTTGATATCGAGGGCAAACAAGTATTGCATTGATTTACAAGTCTCTTTTTTGGTGGTGACTTATGCGAAAACGCAAGTATTTTATCTTGCTTTTACTTGGAATTCTATCGCTGTTAAGCGGCTGCCAAAACCGCGATGCAGCAGCTTTTATTGATTTTAAGAAGTCGGTTTCGCTGCCTGTCGTTTCCGGGGAAAGTGACCATACACAGCGACCGCTTCTGATTGCACTGGCCACAGTACTTTCACCGCAGGAGACGATTGCTCAGTACCGGCAGATTGCCGATTATGTAGCCAGCAAAACCGGCCGCCCCTCTGTGCTTGTGCAGCGGAGAACTTATGAAGAAATCAACGTACTGCTGGCTAACGGCGATGTAGATATTGCATTCATGTCGACCGGAGCGTACAGTTCCTACAGGGGCATGAATGAGATAGAACTGCTGGTTATGGCTGAGTATGGAGGCAGCACTTTATATACAGCTGAGGTCATTGTCCACCGGGACAGCGAGTTTCAGACAATAGAGGAACTCCAGGGTAAAACATTTGCCTTCACTGATCCTCTAAGCTATTCAGGTCATATGGTCATTGAAGATTACCTGCACAAACGGAGCCTGTTGCCAGAGACCTACTTCAAGCGCTACTTTTTTACCTATAGTCATGATAAGTCTTTATGGGCGGTAGCTAACAAAGTTGCCGACGGCGCCAGCTTAGACAGCCAGATACTGGAATATGCTATGATCCGAACGCCGGATGTATTTGAAAAGGTGAGGATTATTGCTACCATGGGGCCTGCTCCCACGGGGCCTATTGCTATAAAGAAGAATATGGGCGAGACGCAGAAAGAACAACTCCGGCACGTTTTTCTTACTATGCACCGTGATCCTGCAGCAGCAGGGGCCATGAAAAAGCTCATCATTGACCGGTTTGTGGAACCTACGCCGCAGTTATATGAGCCGCTGCAGAAATTATATGACCGGACGGGCATGACTTTATGAAATGGTTTAGACACCTAAGCGTCTTTTATAAATTTAATGCGATTATTGCCGGTATGCTGCTGATTAATATTGTGGTGGGTGTCCTTGCTATCCAGACGGCGGTTAGACTGGTTGAAGATCAAATGGAGAAACGCGGGGCGGAATTAGCTTCCTATATTGGCGTTTTAAGCAGTAATGATATCTTGCTGGATGACCGGTATGCCTTGTCTGACCGGATTAATAAGACCCGGAAAACGACCGATGATGTACGTTATATTATTATTTCGGATTCAGCTGGCGGTATTCTGGCCCATACTTTCAATGACGGCTTTCCACAGGGGCTGCCGGCACATATGCCAATCGCCCGGTACACGTTAGCGGACACTGCCGCTAAAGAGGGCGATGTTCCGTATCATGTTGCAAAATATGACAGTAACGAGGGGCTTATCCGGGAAGTAACTCTACCCATTGAGGGCGGAGCTATTGGCTATGTCCGGGTAGGTATTTCAGAAAAAGCAGCCGAGCAAATACTCGACAAACGCATGCGGGATGTTGCCTTCCTTGTCCTGCTTGTCTGCATGCTGGCGGCCGGGGCTGCAACCTATCTGGCCTTTGTTGTTATTCATCCGCTGCGTCGCCTGACACAGGCCGCTGAACAAATTGGACATGGCAATTTTCAGGTTTACGCTGAAGTATCAGGCCAGGATGAAGTCGGCAAGCTATCTACCGTATTCAATGAGATGGCTGGAAGCCTTCATTACAAACAAGCAGAGAATAACCGCCTGCTGGAAGAACTTCGTGAAAAAGAAGCAATGAGGGCGGAACTTATAAGAAAAATGTTTACCGTTCAGGAAGAGGAGCGTAAACGCATCTCCCGCGAACTGCACGATGAAACAGGCCAGCTGCTGGCTTCGCTGCTGGCGTATATGAAATTGCTGCTGTCTAAACTCACTGACGAACACCAGCGTTCTCTGCTGCAAAGCGCCCGCGATGTGGCGATGGACGCGCTGGGAGGTTTGCGGCGGATTGCCGTTGAACTTCGCCCTCCGGTGCTTGATGATTTAGGACTGCCGGCGGCTATGAATAAATACCTGCATAATTTTAGTGACCAACAAGGTATTCAGGTTCATTTTTCTATGTCTGAAGGAAAACTTGAATTAGGTAGCGAGGTATCTCAAGCCCTATACCGGATATTGCAGGAGAGTTTGACCAATATTGCTAAACATGCCAGAGCTGCGAACGTATATGTAGCCCTGCTTTCTGCGGGACAGTCGATTCAGTTGATTATCCGGGATGATGGGGTTGGCATTGACACTGATTTAGATACCAGCTACGGTAAAAGGCGCCTCGGAATTTATGGTATGACTGAGCGCGCTGAACTACTGGGAGGAAGCCTCCTGGTCGAAACAGGCAGCGGCGGGACGACGATTACCGCCACATTACCAACATATCTGAGGTGAGCCTATGACCAAGATAAGAATAATTCTTGCCGATGATCACTCAGTCTTGCGTACGGGACTGAAACTGCTGCTTAACAATGAACCCGATATGCAGGTAATCGGCGAGGCTTCTGACGGCGAGCAGGTGCTGCGCCTGCTGGAACAGGAACAGGCCCATGTTCTGCTGCTGGATTTGTCTATGCCCAATATGGGAGGGCTTGAATGTATCCGGGAGATCAAAAGCCGGGCTGTTGCTATTAAAATTCTGGTTCTGACCATGTATGAAAACGATGACTATCTGGTTGAGGTCATGCAGACGGGCGCTATGGGGTATGTCGAAAAAAATGCACTGGATACCGAACTGTTTCAGGCAGTGCGCGCAGTGGCTAAAGGGCAAAGGTATTTGAGTCCCCAAAAAGCGCAGGCGCTATTAAACAGTCTTTTATCAGAAACGAGGCAGTTTCAGGCCGGTGATCCGTATACGGCCCTGACCTTCCGCGAGCGGGAGGTGCTTAAGTTTATGGCACGGGGATATTCCCTGAGCCAAGTGGCCCAGCTTCTTTGCATAAGTGTGAAAACGGTAGACACTCACAAAACACGGATGATGGAGAAATTGGGTTTTAGTAAAAAGAGTGAGCTTGTTGACTATGCTCTGCAGCATGGGCTATTGGCAGCCAAACATGCACCAGAATAAGGGATTATAGACCGTTGATAAAGCCCCACCTGCGTTGTTGGGCCTCCGGGAGTTCGCTTGTCGTACCTTCGAATGTACTGTCTGCGCTCACTGCCTCGGCCCTGCCTAGCATCTGGGACTTTCTGAACGGCCTGTGAAATAGATTCTCAACAATCTGAAAATGAGGTAGGAATTTTTCCTACCTCATTTTCATGGTTTTTTCCTACTGCTAAATCCGTATTTTTTCTTATTTTAGAATTTTCAAACAGATGAAATAATGAGGTGCGGGCGTTAATTAAACGGCCGACGGATTTATGGTAGAGAGGGAGAATAATATGTCCGACAATGCAAAACCGGCAGCTGCCTCTACGGTTGAGAGAGCACGCTCAAGTGGAATTTTTGGTTTTTTTGATCCAGTCCCGCATATTCCGTGTATGCCCAGTGATGAAGTTTGCAAAAAGTATCCCTGGTATCGTTTTCAGGTTTTTTGCAGTATCTTCTTCGGTTATGCCACCTACTACCTCACACGAAGTAATTTCCCCATGGCTGCGCCTCATCTCATCCGGTCATTAGGATTTACTACTGCCGATATTGGTAACGTTCGGGCGGCCTTAGGATTAGCCTACGGGCTAAGCAAGTTTGTCATGGGCACCTGGTCTGACCGCAGCAACCCCCGCTATTTTATGGCAGCTGGTCTTTTTTTATCAGGCGTAGTGAACTTATTCTTTCCTATGGCTGCCAGTGTGTCAGCCATGTTCGTATTAATGTTCCTCAATGGCTGGTTCCAGGGTATGGGTTGGCCGCCCTGCGGACGCACCATGACGCATTGGTTTTCGGTAAGTGAGCGCGGTACCAAGATGGCTATCTGGAACTGTGCCCATAATATTGGCGGTGGTATAATTGCGCCGATTTGTATTTGGGCTTTATCTGTATATGGCTGGCAGGGTATGTTCTATGTTCCGGGTATTCTCGCCATATTAGGAAGCTTCTTTATAATAGCTACCCTGAGAGATACGCCGCAGTCAGTCGGTTTGCCGTCAATTGAAGAATACAAGAACGAATATCCGGCGGCAGGCACAGGCACTGACAGGGAAAAAGAATTGACCGTTAAAGAAATACTGTTCAAGTACGTACTAAATAACAAGTATGTTTGGATGATTGCCATTGCTAATGCCTTCGTGTACTGTGTACGTTACGGAGTTGTCGACTGGGCGCCTACATACCTGCTCCAGGTGAAGCAGTTATCGGTTAAAAATTCGGGCTGGGGTTATTTTATCTATGAGTACGCGGGTATCCCCGGTACACTGCTGGCCGGCTGGCTCAGTGACAGATACTTCAAGGGACGCCGTTCGCCGGTAACCTTCCTCTTCATGATTGGTGTTATCGCAGCATTGTTTGTTTATTGGAAAAATCCAGCCGGCAATCCGATCGTCGATATTTGCGCTTTAGCCGCTATTGGGTTTCTGATTTATGGACCGGTCATGCTAATCGGTGTAAGTGCCCTGGATATGGTTCCTAAAAAAGCAGCAGGTACGGCGGCGGGCTTTACTGGTTTGTTTGGCTACCTCTTCGGCACGGTGGCGGCAAGCTCCGGCATTGGCTACGCGGTGAAAGTCTTCGGCTGGGATATGGGTTTTTATATTCTCTTCGGCTCATGCTTAGTGGCGATGATTTAGAGATAACTGTGGCAGGAGGGGAACGTAAAGAACGGCTGAAAATCCGTGGTATTGTTAATAGCGGTTCAGCGGAAGACGAGCAAATCTTTGTACCTCTCATTGTTGCCCAGAAAGCAATGAACTTGGCAGGCAAAGTAGGCAGAATTGAAGTTAGCGCGATTACGACGCCTGAGAATGAATTGGCCCGCAGGGCGGCCCATAATCCTAAAAGTTTGTCGTTAAAAGAATGGGAAACTTGGTATTGCACGGCTTACGTAAGTGCAATCGCCTATCAGATTGAAGAGGCTGTAGGCGATTCACGCGCCAAACCCATTCGGCAGGTGGCGGAATCGGAAGGGGTCATATTGCAAAAAACTCAACTGCTAATGCTATTGATTACCGTGCTTAGCCTGATTGGCTCAGCGCTCGGCATTTCCAATCTGCTGATTGCCGGGGTA
>Ga0366772_1099_pt1 | contig 13326 bp, 11 predicted proteins | sample BONcelN113001C11_FD_207089 | JGI IMG/M metagenome (GOLD analysis project Ga0366772, IMG submission 207089) | Enriched cells from coal bed in the Powder River Basin, Montana, United States - BONCAT cells N11 rep2 HSBNCT.N11.300.1.C11 ...
CAGCCAATCCAGAACTGCCTTTGCCGCAACTTCGGCATGATCTGCCAAATGATGGTCGCCGCCTTCGATAACCACCAGTTTTTTAGTAACTGCGGCAGCTTGATTAATGTCGTACGCCTGCCGGAGAGGAACTATAGCATCGCTATCGCCATGAACCTGCAGCAGCGATAGTCCCCTCAAGATGCGGACACTGCCGAGTAAGTCATAGTTTCTGAAATCGCCGATAAACGCCGGCGTAATCGTTACCAGTCCGTACTCATCATCCAGCGATACAACTTCTCCCTGTTCCAGGCGATCATAGTTTTCTCCCAGAGCCAGCCGGAAGGTTTCTTCCATGCCCCAGGGCGTCGCCCACAGACACAGGCCCGCTATTTTGCCGGCGGCAGCGGCATAAGCCAGGGCGGCGCTGCCCCCCATGCTTCTGCCCAGCAGCAGGATATTGCCGCCTATATGCTTCCCAACGTACTGAACCACTGCGGCAAGCTCGGCAACCTGCTGGGTCAATACCGTTGCCGGCGTGAAGTCAAAGCGGACAACATACAGGCCAAGCTTACAAGCCTTTTCTGCCAGGCTAACCGCCCGGCCGCCGCCTTCTTTAGAGCCGCGAAAACCATGACAGATAATCAGGGTTGTTTTGCTGACGCCCGGATCTGCAGGTGTGTGCAGAACACCCGCCAGTTGACCGCTTGCAGTTGGTATCTGCAGCCCGGTCATGCTTCGTCCGCCTCAAACCTGCCGATAATCATAAAGGTTCCTCGCGCTTTTCCCAGCAGGCTGTCACTGCTGTCGCGCATATCGCATTCAACGACCATGGTCTGCCGCCCAGCATGGATAACCTTGCTCTGAGCGCGGACAGTCTCACCTTTGCCGGCACTTTTAATAAAGTTAATATTCATTTCAACGGTAACCACACGGTTACCCAATGTTGCGCAGGATACACCCATAGCCGTGTCAGCAAGTGACGCTAGCGCCCCACCATGCAGGGCGTGATACAAATTAGTGTGTTTTTCCGGATCGACCGGCATGTTAAGTATGGCATAACCTTCACCCATTTCGGCTATGGTTATATCTAACAAACGCACAAAGGAATTGCGGTCATAGACGCGGTTCAGATGTTTTGTTAAATGCTCAATCATATTCACCCTGCAGAAACCTCCCGCAGAATTATCAGCCTATAGTACAATAGATTTCCCTCCTTGCAGTGTTACTATTTAATACGCCGGACAAGCAGATGTTTCCTCTGCCAAAAGAAAAACAGGCATCCGCCTGTTAATCGATCACATATACGGTTACTTTCTGCCTGCCGAACTGAAGAGCATCCTGCCGGTTTTCGTAAGCAAGGTCAATTTTATTGCCCTTGATCGCTCCGCCGATATCGTCAGCAATCGCATAGCCGTAGCCTTCGATATACAGCCTGGTTCCCAGCGGAATTACTGTAGGATCCACAGCTACCAAGCCCTTGCGCAGAAAATTGCCGCGATAAGTATAGTTGCCATTGCCATCATCATAGGCGGTATAGGCCGTTGCTGTCATGGTCAGTGTCCGGTTGTAACGGCTAGGCGCCGCACTGGCCCGCTCCAGAAACAGAAGGGTTTCTTTGCCGATAACTCCATCGGCAGGAAGACCAGCGCTTTTCTGAAAAGCTTTCACTGCGCTTAATGTCCCGGAACCGAAAGCCCCATCAAGCAGCCCGGCATAAAACCCGGCATCTGCGAGCAGCTTTTGTACGTACTGCACATCTTCGCCGCGCATTCCTTGCTTGATAAGCTTGTCCCCAGGCGCGGCATACGCTGTGGCGCTTACCAGCAGAAACACTGCTGCGACAGCAAGAATCCATATGGTTTTTTTCAAAGCAAACACCTCTCTTTAGATCGCCTCCGAGGTTAACGGTTTGGTATTGCAAACCATAAAAACTGCCTCGTGACACAGCCTCCGGGGTTAGCTGTCGGGATAGGGACAAGAGAGATTGAGAATAGGCCCCTCCGCTTTTGCGGATTATCCCCTGTGTATGTAGTGGTTCCCCCGTACTTTATAGGATTCGGCGTTGCTATAATTTTACTACAAAACGTCAAGATGTGTCAAAGCAAACCCAGCTAATTACCAGTATTCACTCTTTGGAAATAATCTGCCAATCAGCTATAATAAGATAAGACATACTCAAGGAGGCATTCGCTCTTGACAACCAAGCTCTATTATAACGATTCTTATCTAAGCCGTTTTGAGGCTACGATTACTGCCGTCAGGCCTCATAAGGACGAACAGTCTGCCGTCATGCTTGATCAAACAGCCTTTTACCCGGAAAGCGGCGGACAACCATCTGATCAGGGCACTATTAACAGCATTCCGGTACTTGATGTTGTGGAAGAAGGGACTGACATACTGCATATTCTGCCTGAAGCCCCGGCCCTAGGCAAAGCCGTTTGCTGTATCGACTGGGCAAGACGCTTTGATCATATGCAGCAGCACAGCGGCCAGCACCTTTTGTCAGCAGCCGCTTTCCAGGTAACCGGTGCTGAAACGGCAGGTTTTCACCTGGGGACAGCTTCCAGTCAGGTTGACCTGACTCTGGATGCTCTCACCCGCGAGCAAGCGGAAGAAATTGAGCGGGTCGCCAATCATACCGTATTTGCCAATCCGGTATTTCATACTCACTATGCGACTACGGAAACGTTAGCCAACTACCCGATACGCAAGCAACCGCCTGTGGGTGTTGAACAGATCCGCCTGATCGAAGTTCCTGGCCTGGACTGCTGCCCCTGCGGCGGCACCCATGTTACAAGAGCCGGTGAGGTTGGACTAATCAAAATCCGGTCCTGGGAACGAAAAAAAGGACTTGTCCGGGTAGATTTCGTCTGCGGCGGACGCGCCCTTCATGACTATCAGTTAATTACATATGCCATTAATGAGTTATCTGCCCGTTTCTCGGCGCCTTCTCCCGAGCTTATGCTTACCGTTGAGCGGCATTTTGCGCGGGATGAACAGGTGGAAAAACAATTAACCCAATTAAAACAAGAGCTTAATGAACATCTGACCAGAGAGCTGCTGTCAAAGGCTGATTCACAAGGTGGATTTAAAGTCATTTCCCACTTGATGTCCTCCGCCCTGCCGCCGGATATCGCCGACTTAGCCAAACGCCTTGCCGCCCATGAACAGACAATTGCACTTATAGGCGGCATCAGTCCTGATGAAAGTAAGAGCCATCTGGTTTTTGCCTGCTCTCCCGGTATCAAAGTCAACATGGGAGAAGAGTTAAAGGCAGTCCTGCCGGTTATTCAGGGAAAAGGCGGCGGCAATGCCTTGATGGCTCAAGGCGGCGGCAGTGAAACCGGACAAACAGCAACTGCGCTGGCCAGCGCCAAACGCAAGCTGCTATCGATGTTATGATTTATTTTTCATCATGTATGCACTGATAAGAGCGGTCAGCGGTATCGCACAGATCAACCCGATGCTGCCTGTCATGGCTCTGGCGATTTCGGTAACGATCATGTTAAGGTTGAGTATTTTGAGCATCGATACATTTTTCTGAGCTGCAATCAGCAGCATCAGCGGCAGCGCGCTTCCAGTATAAGCCAAGATAAGGGTGTTGGACATGGTACCCATGATATCCCGTCCGACATTCATACCGGTAGCAAACAGTTCACGCACAGTAGCAGTAGGTTTGACCTGTTTGACTTCCCATAACGCTGAGGAGATGGATATAGTGACATCCATCACGGCGCCTAACGCGCCGAGTACCATACCGGCGAAAAGAAGCCCTTCAAAATCGACGGCAGGCAGCAGTGTAGCTTTCAGCATCATGGCCTCTTCTGTATCCAGTCCGTTTAAATGCATGAGTTTAATTGCTGCTATAGACAGTATTCCTGCCACCGCTACTCCTCCGACTGTGCCAAGGATAGCCGCATAACTTTTAATGGTGGCACCGCTAATTGTAATTTGAGTTACCACTGCTATCACAGCACTGACGGCCAGCGTTAGCAGCGTGAGATTAATCTTGGCGGCAATGACCTGTCCGATAAAAAACTGAAAGATTAAAAGCGTTGAAAACGCAATAACAAATACCGATTTGACCCCTACAATACTGCCAAATACGACAAGGCAAAGAACAAAAATGCCAAGCAGCACATACACATAATCGAAACGGTCGAAGTCACTCACATGGTAAGTAGTGCGGCCCATATCGTTAGAAATGGCAACAATAATTTTATCTCCCTGATTAACTTTAATTTCATAAGGAGACCGGCCAGACACATAATTAAAGGTATCAACTGTTTTTCCGGTTTCAGGACCGGATGTCAGTTGGATAGTAACAAGCTCTCCCTGACCCATAAAATACTCTTTTTGCATTGCTTTGTCCAGCGGACTGACTTGCAGCACCACCCCTTTTTCATATTGAACAGGCGGCGGGTTATTGCCTGGAGCAGCATTGACAGTGGCACAGAACAGTACGAATAGAGTCATAATTACTGCAATCTTTTTCAAGAGAATCCTCCTACGCAAGCGAATAGTTTTTAAATTCGACAAAACATCCCGTACCCCTTTAACAAGAAAAGTCTGTCTATATAGCCAAAAACGATTGAAAAACGATTGCTTGAATGCAATCGTTTTCTTATATAAGAAAAAGCTGCCAATTAAGGCAGCTTAGATGCTAATGCGACCCTCCGCGTAAATAGGTGCTATGGGAAATATATCCTGCTGAAGACAAAAGTCGATATCTTGTTCAAAGCCTAGACGAATAAGACGCGAAGCATGGGTAGTCACCTTGACCCGTCTCACCAGATTGCGGGAAAAATCACGGTACATGGCTCGCGCGGCAATAGCCGTATCACTCAGTGATGCGTCATGCAGCAGCCTGTCAGCAATGAATCCGGCGCATAGAGTATCTTCTACGGAAAATCGTCCTTGCGTTCCAGCACAGACCACCACGATATCCGCCTTCTGGTCGGCGAGCCTCTGGCAGACAGCGCCGGCATTGACGAAAGCCGCCGTATAGACCTGGCTTGCCGCCGCCACAGCCTTTAATGCTACGGTGCCATTGGTAGTAGTCATAATAATGCTGCGTCCTTCAACCGCGCTTTTTGCATAGTCATAGGGAGAATTGCCAAACTGGAAACCCGGAATGAGCAGCGCCTCACGTTCCCCGGCTAGCAGCGCGTCGGGAAACTGCGTTGTTTGCAGCGCTTTGGCTTCTTCCACGGTTGCCACCGGTATAAATTGCCGGCACCCGTTATAAAGCGCAGTTGCGATTGAGCTAGTCGCCCGCAGCACATCAATAACAACAGCTATGTGGGGCAAAGCCTCTCTCTCCCGATAGTCGCGCGGCGTAAAACAAACATCAATATTCATATCTCACCTACTTTGCCAGTTCATACAGCGAGCCAGTGAGAACCTCAATGCCCGCCATAATATCGTCGATTGACGCATATTCATCCGGATTATGGCTTACGCCACCCCGGCACGGGACAAAGATCATGCCTGCCGGCACGAGATGTGCCATATTCATAGCATCATGCCCGGCGCCGCTGTTCATTCTGCGATAAACAACACCGGTCTTATGGCAGACATTTTCAATAATATCGACAATATCGTCATGCATATGTACAGGTTTCTCTGACGACATGACTTCAATGGCTACCGGCGTCTCCCGCTCTTCCGCAATATCGCTGACCGTGTCTTTTATGTCCTGAAGCGTTTCAATGATACTGTCATGATCAACACCACGAATATCTACCCAGAGTTCGACCATTCCCGGAACTACATTCATAGCACCGGGATGTACCTTAAGTGTCCCGACCGTTCCTACGGTGCCTCGATGTGAATGCTCAAGCGCAATTTCTTCCACTGCCAGGATAATCATGGCCGCACTGACCAACGCGTCGTGGCGATCACCCATAGGCGTAGCCCCTGAATGAGCGGCCTCTCCCTCTATCGTCATTTTCATCCGGGTAGGAGCGGCAATGGCTTCCACCACACCGATGGTTTCTTCATTCCGTTCCAATACAGCCCCTTGTTCGATATGCATTTCAATGAAGGCCTTCATGGTGTCTTTGCTGCGCTGCGCCTTACGGATAGTTTCAAAGGAAAGTCCCTGCTCTCCCAGCGCCTCCGGCAGCGTAATGCCTGCCTGGTCTTTAGCTTTACCCCAGGCCGTCAAATTTACCATGCCTGCCAGTACCTTGCTGCCCATGGTGGCAAAACCGAAGCGGCTCGATTCTTCGGCCGAGAATATAATCAGCTCCAAGGGATGCGTCAACGGCCCCTGAGCCTTAAGCCGTTCAATTGCGGCAAGCCCGCCGACAACGCCGACAACACCGTCGAAATTGCCGCCCTCCGGCACTGTGTCCAGATGTGATCCGGTTATTACCGCCGGTGCGTTTTTATCAGTGCCTTCCAGTCGTCCGCATATATTACCGAATTCGTCTATCGTTACTTCCAGGCCTATTTGCTGCATAAGCCCGATCATATAATCCCTTGCCTGTTTTTCTGCTTGTGAAAAGGCCGGACGGTTTACTCCCCGCGTACCTTTTCCGTATTGGGCAATCTGTTCGATGATAGCGCTTACGCGTTCTTTTTCCATTACGTATCGCTCCTTACCATAAATTCCTCACTAACAGTATACCTTCTACAGGCTTTTTATACCAGCACGTTTCCATGGATATTACTTATATTCCCAGTATTTCCTGTTTAACCTTATCAAAACCAAGTCTGTCGATCATCATACCCATTCTTTCATAATTACGGGCATTAGCTTTATAATACTCAACGATCTTTCCCGCTATAGGCATGACTTCCTCGGGTTTGATATGCTCAATGAGCACAGTGCCGATCCGGGGACGAATACCGGCGTTGCCGCCAATTAAAACTGTAAAGCCTTTCGGTGTGCCCATGAAGCCCATATCCTTGACGGCAACTTCCGAGCATGAGTTCATACAGCCGCTAATTGCAATTTTAAACTTGGAAGGCAGCTTCATGGCGTGATACTTCTTGTCCAATTCCAGGCCGACCGTAACAGCGTCCTGCTGGGCACGCTTGCAGAAGTGTGTCGCCGGGCAAATCTTAATACTGCGGACACACAGACCAATCGCGGCTCCCTTATCCTCTCCCAAATCCGCCCAGGCCTGATCAATATCTTCCGGTTTGATTCCCACAATGGCGATTCGCTGCGCAGATGTCAGTTTCAGCGCTTTAGCGTTGTACTTCTCTGCCACGTCAGCGATTTTACGCAACACCTGGGGATCTAAGATAATACCGCCAGGTATATGCGGCACAATAGCATAGGTTTCTTTATCACGCTGCAATATAGCGCCTTTTTCCAGCAAGTCTGTTTTCACTACAGGTTTATCCGATGTTGTCATGTGGCAGTACCTCCTAAAAGCTTGTATATGCTATGTATTTGCCGCAGCAAATACCAACTCCTTCAGGCATCAGTCCGCCAAAATGAAAAAAGACGCCATAAAGGCGTCCAGTTTCTGAGAGGTCTAACTAAGCGATACGATCATAGCCAGTAAAATAATTGCCGCTGTAGCGCCCCCAGCGATTAACGCTGTCCGGTTCACTTTTTTCATGTCCTGACGATGATACGCCCGTTTTCCTGCCGCTTTTGCCACAGCCAACACACCTCCGCTATTTATGGTTTATATAGCTATTATGCCCACCCTTCGGCAATTTCGCGCAGCTTAACAATATGTGTCTGTTCTTCTGTCTTGAGTTGAGTAAATACAGCTTTGGCATTGTCAAACTTGGAATGGCGCGCCAGTTCATCATAGAAAAGCACCGAGTCCTTTTCCGCCTGAACAGCCGTCTCCAGAATATCGGCAATAGATGCAAAGTTAATTTCTTTCTGGACTTTACCTGGGAATACATGGCCCTCAGCCAGCACGGTAAGGTAGCGCGAGATCTCCTGGTCAAACAGATAATCCTCTGTATGAGCCTCTTTACTTAGTTGGAGGCGTTCGAACAAATTGTTAAAGGTTTCGTAGTGATGTATCTCCTCATTCATAAGCAATAGAAATACAGCCTTATGCTCTTCCTTTTGCACATTATCATAAGCCTTCCGGTAAAAATCCCTGCCGCGTTCTTCAATTGCCATCGCGATACGCAGCCCTTCCAAATCACTGAATAGCTTCTGCATTCTCATACCTCCCATAATGTCATATCTATTCATTTAAGTTTTCTTGCAATTCTGCTAAATACCTTTTTCTTACTGACTATTATAAAGACGATAATAAATCCCTCTATTGCCTAGCAGTTGCTCATGCGTACCTTGTTCGACAACACGCCCCCGGCTAAGCACAATAATTTTGGCGGCATGCTGAATCGTCGAAAGCCGGTGAGCAACAACCAGCATGGTTTTCACTTTGGCAATCCGGTCAAGTGCCCGCTGAATATGTACTTCCGTGGCACTGTCAATGCTAGAGGTAGCTTCATCTAAAACCAGAACTGAAGATTTCCAGGCCAATACCCGGGCAAGCGAAATGAGCTGGCGCTGCCCTGCGGATATAAGGGAGCCATGATATCCGACAGGAGTTTCATACTGCTCAGGGAGTGTATTAATATAATCGGCGATTTCCGCTGTTTCAGCCGCTTCGCTGACCTGCTTCAGTGTGATGGTTATGTTAAAAAGCGTAATATTATCGCGTATAGATCCTTTAAAGAGGTGCACATCCTGGAATACTACCCCAAGCTGACGACGCAGCACTTCCAGCGGAATTTGGCGAATATCCCGCCCATCCAGATAAATTACGCCACGCTGCGGTTCGTAAAACCGCAGAAGCAAACTAATTACCGTGGTTTTACCTGAACCGGACGGTCCTGCGATTCCCACGAATTCACCGGCGTCAAGGGTAAAGGAAAGGTTTTCAAGAACCCAATCCTCGCCTTTGTAAGCAAACCAGACACCCTCAAAGCGGATACTCCCGCAGAAGTGTTCAGTATCACCAACAGGTATTGAATTTTCTTCGCCTGTGTCTTCCGCCCGGATTAAATCATATATTCTCTCTGCCGCCGCTAACGCCGACTGGAGCAGATTATATTTTTCAGCCAAATCTTTAATCGGCCAGAAAAATTTTTCGACATAGCGCAGAAACGCTACGACGACGCCTACTTCCACTACGCCGTTTTGATACTGCCAGCCACCGAAACCCAGTACAATAATGGTCGCGATTACATATATCAAGTCAACGAGCGGCCGGAACAGCGCAAAAATTCTCATCTCTCTAAGTCCGGCGGCTAAATATTCTTTGCTGATTTGACGATATTCAGCAAGTGTTAGGCTAAACGCGAAAAATGCTTTTATAACGCTGATACCATGAATGCTTTCCTGCAGGAAAGTGTTGATGCCAGCGGTTTTTTCCCGTACTGCGCGGTAAGCCTGCCGGGCAAACCGCTGATATACGGCAGCCAACAGAAACATGAACGGAATGACGGTAAACGCAACCAAGGCCAGTTGCCATTGTATCCAAAGCATTACGGCAATAATGCCGATAAGAATAATCAAATCGCTGACAAAAGCAACCAGCACATCGGTATAAAGTTCTTTTACCGCGTCTGTATCATTGGTGACTCTCGTCACCATACGCCCAACCGGCTGAGTTTCCATTTCACTGTACCGCTGGTAAATCAGCTGCCTAAATACCTTTTCGCGTATGCTGTAGATAATCTTTTGCCCGATATATTGCAGCATCATCGTTTCTGCATAACTGAGCACTGCGCTGATAAGTATGCTTGCCGCGTACCAGTATACAACCAGACGCAAGCCATCGATATCTATACCCGCCACATACTGATCAATAGCCAGTTTCATGAGGTATGGCCGCCATAAATCAGCGGCTGCAGCCAGCAGCATAATAACCAGTGTTATTGACAGCAGGCGCCGGAAAGGACCGGCAAAGGTCCATAAAACGGTGAGCAGCTTTTTGTCATAGGTTCGTGAAGTTTCGCTGGTATCGTAGTCTTTTCCCCGATAATACATAGCCATTATTCTTCACCGTCGACAAGCTGCTGCTCATATAGTCTAAAGTAAAGTCCTTTTCGTCCAACCAGCTCGGTATGTGTACCCTGTTCAACAATAGTCCCCTGCTCAAAAACCAGAATAATATCGGCATCTTTCACTGCTGCGATACGCTGAGATACGATAATGGCTGTTCTCTTTTTCAAGTAATTATTTATATTTGATAAGACTCTGGCCTGCGTCCGGTAGTCCAGCGCCGAAAACACATCATCAAGCAGCAGAATATCCGGTTCCTTAATAAGAGCTCTCGCCACGGCGACCCGCTGCTGCTGACCACCGGACAGGCTTTTGCCCTTCTCGCCCAGAACTGTGCTGTACCCCTCCGGCTTACCGTCTATATCTTCATCGACAGCAGCCATCTTTGCCGCCGCAACAATCTGCTCACGGTCATAACTGCCGTTAAAGGCAATATTTTCGCCAATTGTTTTTGAGAATAGAGTCCCCTCCTGCGGTACATAGCCGATAGCCTGCCGCAAACCAGCAAACTCAATATCATGTATTTCCCTGCTGCCGATACGAATAGCGCCAACGGGCGGATCATAAAGTCTCAGCAAGAGTTTGAGCAGTGTAGACTTACCGGACCCCGGCCGTCCTACAATACCAACTCGCGCTCCAAAGGGAATTGTAACATTGACATCTTTTAAACTCGGTGTATCGCTACCCGGATAAGCAAACGTCAGGGCTTGAATGACAATCGGCTGCTGAAGCATCACGGTCTGCTCTTTGCTATCATCTTCATATTCAGGAGTATCGACAAACTCCCCTAACCGTTTCAGCGAAGCCGTTCCTCGCTGAATAGTATTGATGAGATAGCCAACTCCCATGACCGGCCATAAAATGAGGCCAAGGTAGCCGATAAACGCAGCAAAATCTCCGATAGATATACTGCCTTCCATGATCAGAGTGCCGCCTATGTAAAGGGTCACGGCATAAGACAACAAGGGAAGTATGTGTGTAACCGGTACGTAAGCAGCCTGCAGACGGGCCATAGAAAGATTGGCGGAAACATTGGCAGCGCTTATGCCGGCAAAACGGTCCAGCCAAATCCGCTCCGCGGCAAATCCCTTAATAACTTTTGCTCCGGCAAAAGCTTCCTGGGCAAATTCAGTCAATTCGCTGAACTTCTCCTGCACCCCGCGGAAACGTTCATGCACCGTCTTTCCCATCAAAGTAGCCGCCAGTATTACCGGCAATAGCGGTATAATGGCCCAAACCGACAGCTGCCAATTAATCGTTCTAGCCATAACTGCGAAAGATGCCAATCCCATGATAACGGCATCCACCAGCAGAATGATCCCCAGTCCCACCGTTATTCTTACGGCAGAAATATCGTTCGTTGTAAGCGCCATAATTTTACCTGGACCCTGGGTATCATATATATGGAGTGGAATACGGAGCGCATGGGAAAACAACCTATCACGAAGATAAAACTCCAGTCTGCGGGTCGTACCCATAATACATTCGCGGTATACATAGCGAAACATAGCAATTAATCCAGCCACCAGCAGAATCTGCCACAGATAGTGCATAAATGGCCCCTTCTGTATAAAACTATCTACAGTTTTTCCAACCAGCCACGGTATTAGAAGCTGGAGCAAATCCACTCCGATAAGTACCACTACTCCCAGCAGGTAAACCGGCCAGTGTCTGGCGAAAAAAGGCTGTAATAGCAATGTGTATTTCATTCGATAGCCCCTTTCTCGTTCCTTACCAAAAAACATTAGTGCTTAGCAGGCAAAAATCCTGCACCCCTTACTAATTCCCACTAGGAGGAGAGAATATGACTGCTTTAAAAGAAATGAACACACCTGTCTTTGCTGCCGAAGGCGTACTGCATCTGAATCGCCCGGACTTTAAACTGGAAGTATCCGGCTTAGTGGAGCGTCCGGTGACGCTATCGCTTGATGAAATTAAGAGTACATTAATAAACTCCACCATGGATCGCCGCCTGACTTCAGTGAGCGGCTGGTCTGTTCGAGCCAATTGGAACGGCGTTCTTTGGCAGGATTTTATTGCCTACGTGAAACCGCTTGCGGCTGCCCGTTACGTTTTCTTTTCAAGCGCAAGTGAATACACCACAGCGGTTTGGCTGCCCGATTTGGCAGAAAGCCAAACTATGATTGCCTGGGGCGTTGGCAGTGAGCCTTTGGAAGATGAATATGGCGGTCCGCTGCGCCTGGTCGTGCCAAATTTATGGGGTTATAAAAGCTGTAAATGGCTGACCAGGATTCAGTTCGTCGACAAATACCAGACTGGATATTGGGAGCTTCGCGGCTATAGCCACCGCGGCCAGATTGAGCCTGGTGAAACACTGGATATCAATACGCAGAAGTGGCGGCCGATTGGCGGCGGCGAGGTAACTGAGTTTTAGCTGTATATAGAGTAACAAAGCCCCTCGATGTTTTTCGAGGGGCTTTGCTCTCTAGTTAGCCGCAGTGGATCATGTTTCTTTTATATTCGCCGTAAAGAGTTTTCAGCTCGCCAACCTTGGCAGCCATCTCGATCTGCAGGCCGGATGCGGCTTCATAATCACCGGCAGCCAGTGCCTCTCGAACTCTGCTGAACAGGCTCTTCTGCGCGTTAGAGTCTTTGGCAATATACAAACGAAGTGCGGTGATTTTATTCCACAGGTCAGCATCCAGATCCGTCCCATTGACGCTGTCATGCAGTATTTTAGTTGCTTTAACAATTTCACAGAACTCAGGTATGATTCTGTTCGCCAGTTCGGTTTTCCAGCGGATCAGGGCGCCGGATGCGAAAGCATTGATAATTTCTTCGGTCATAACGCCGCTGGCTTTGAGAACTTCTATTTTGGCAGGATATTTTTTAAGGTTCTCCATGTTTTCCCATACAGTCGCAGGTGGTTTGGAGAAGAGGCGGTCGCGTTCTTCAGCCGTATAATCATCAAATACATCATGCTCACTACGGTACGCGCGTCCGGTTTCCAAATAGAAGCCGGCAGCTTCCGGTTCTTTGGAAAGCTCAGCAAGAAGATCTACGGTATTCTTGCCCGAAGAAACCGCTGCTTTAATACCATCCAGCATCGTGATATAGAATGCGGCAATGGCAATATAGCTATTAGTATACGGATTGGGCGACCGGACCTCGAAGCGGGTAGCAAGAGGATTTTCTACATCGCGGACCAAGCCTGCCAATATAGTTCTGTTACGGGAGGGATTATCAGGGTTGTGTCCCAGCGAAGTTACGATACACACCGGTGCTTCGAAACCAGGTTTCAGCCGGTTAAGCGAGTCGTTAGTAGACGATACAAACGGGTTAACCACTTCGTAGTTCTTCAACAGACCCATGATAGCGCCGTA
>Ga0366772_1100_pt1 | contig 13269 bp, 12 predicted proteins | sample BONcelN113001C11_FD_207089 | JGI IMG/M metagenome (GOLD analysis project Ga0366772, IMG submission 207089) | Enriched cells from coal bed in the Powder River Basin, Montana, United States - BONCAT cells N11 rep2 HSBNCT.N11.300.1.C11 ...
GCTGGTATAATTTCGCTGATTGCTACGGTAGCCTTCTTGACCCTTGATCACACTGCCATTATGACAGTAATGCGCCGGCAACGCACAGTCGTTAGAATGCCACAGGTCAGGGGCTGGAGAAGGCGGGTACAAAACGTAAAGAACACCTTTACTGCACCCGAATGTCTTTATGGTATGAGTATTGGCGCCTTGCTGCTAACAACCATGTTTGCTCTCTCAGGTGGTGGTATTCCCTATGTGCCGTGGGTAGGAGCGCCCCTCTTGGGAGCGGTAATGGGTTTGTTAATCGCTAACAACGCAGAAAAGATTAATCCCATAGAGGCCGATGAAGTCAGCGCCGGGGAGGCGCTGGGAATGTCTTCTGATGAGATCATGCGGGAAATTGTTATCCCCAATGGCCGTCCGGGACTATTACAAAAACTGAACCGGCGGAAAATGAAATTTAAATAAGCTAGGTGTCAGAATATGCTTGTTATTCAAGATCTGTATAAACAATTTGGGAACTTAGTGGCTGTTAATGAATTCAATCTCTCTGTCAAGATGGGAGAAATTGTTGTGCTTATGGGCCCGTCAGGCTGTGGTAAATCGACAGCCATTCGCACCATTAACCGGCTGGTCGAGCCTGATAGCGGTTCTATCAGGCTCAATAATTCCAATATCCTTACGATGGGAGCCGATGAATTGCGTGAAGTCCGCAAACGGATTGGCTTTGTTTTTCAACATTTCAATTTGATAGGGCGGCTAAATGCTCTTGAAAACGTCATGCTGGGACTGGTCATGAGCGGCATGGAACGCGAAACTGCGCAAACCAAAGCAATGGAGGCATTAGCTAAGGTTGGACTGGAACTTCATCACAAACATCTCCCGGCTCAGTTATCCGGCGGTCAGCAGCAGCGGGTAGGGATTGCCAGAGCATTAGCCTATGAGCCTGAATTAATGCTCTGGGATGAGCCTACGGCATCACTGGACCCTATTTTGGTGCGCGAAGTACTGGTGGTCATGGAGGAGTTGGCCCGGTATCGCGCCAGTACCATGATTGTTGTTACTCATGAGCTGCCCTTCGCACTAAGGGTTGCGGAGAGAATCGTGCTTATGGATAAGGGAAGAATTGTGGAAGAAGGGAAGCCTTCGCAGGTATTTGTCAATCCAACTTCGGACATTGGGGGAAAATACAAGGAGCTCATTGAGTATCAGATGAACACAAGCGCACAAAGCCTTTCGGGATAAGGTAACCCCGAATTTTATAAAACCAAAAAACCACTATTGTCTGATAGTAGACAAATAGTGGTTTCTTATTTAGTTAATTGAGGAGCAGATCCACAAATTCCAGGGGGCCATTTCGCTGCTAGTTTTTATCTGGCGGTATTGCTACTACCATCATGGCAGAGATAAAGAGAAAGTTGTTTTGGGCTTCCTTCACAAGATCAAACTGGCCGTCCAATAGACACCAGTCATATACTAAGCTTCTAATCCAGCGGGCAATAACCCGGGCGAGTTCTATATCTGAAAAATCATTTCGGAATTCGTTCTTTTCTTGCCCATACCGAATAATTGTTGACATTATTTTATAATAAGGGCGGTTTTCGTCAGCCAATAATTTTGGTACGCGTGATCCCAAGCTGATTTGGCTTGTAAAAACAATTTTGAGAATGTCTAAGCCAAGGACATTGGAAGAGTAGTTCGTAACACATTCGACAAAAGAACGTAGTTGATCTATTGCGATAGCATTTGGATTAAAATTTGCAAACCATTGTTCATAATTCGCATCAATTTGCTTAAATTGTTCCAACATTATATGTTCCTTTGACTTGAAATGAGTATAAAAGGAACCTTTTGCTGTGCCTGAATGATGTGCAATAGTATCAATAGTAACATTTTCATAGCCATAGCTGGCAAATAATTTTAACGCTGTCTTAAACAGCTTATCTTTCGTAACTAATGCATTTACCTGGCGTTGAGTTAACTCCGGTTTTGGGGTTATCAAATTGCTTCCTCCTCAAATTACGAGGTTGTTTCTATGAATATATAAGTTTCGTCCTATATATGTTCATAAACTATTATATAAATATTCTAATACAAATAACAATAAAAACCAGCATTATTGACACTTTCTGGGAAACATGATAGAATGACCGTGGTCATTGACCGGAGTCATATTTTTAATTGTAACACTTGTAAAAAATATTTTCTATATTTACTTCACACAATGCCTGAATTGTTATGCTTAGATTTGAACTAATGAATTTGTAACTAAGGGGGCTTTCTCATCATGGTCGGCGAAAAATCTGTAGGTATTTTAGGCATAGGCTCATATGTACCAGACGCAATTGTTACCAATCATGACTTAGAACAAATGCTGGATACATCTGCCTCATGGATTGTTGAACGTACTGGTATCACAGAGCGACGTGTTGCAAAAGATGGGGAAGCTACATCGGATCTGGCCACCAGGGCGGCGGCGAAGGCGTTGCTCGATGCGGGAGTTAGCGCCGAAGAAATTGATCTTATTATTGTAGCAACTGTCACGCCGGATATGGTATTCCCGTCTGTCGCTTGTATAGTGCAAGAGAATTTAAAAGCTTCCCAGGCGGCTGCTTTTGATCTTACGGCTGTTTGCTCCGGCTTTATGTATGGTCTTGCGACCGGCAGCGCGTTTATTCAATCAGGTACTTATAATAAAGTATTAGTTATCGGCGCGGAAACCTTGTCAAGAATTACAGATTGGACGGATCGAAATACTGCTATAATTTTTGGCGACGGCGCGGGAGCAGTTGTTTTAGGTGAGGTACCATCAGGGTATGGAATTCGCGGCATGCATTTGGGGTCAGACGGCGCGGGAGGCGATCTATTAAAAATACCTGCCGGCGGCTCGCGGCAGCCTGCTTCAGTGGAGACAATTGCCAATCGACGCCATTTTATCTATATGGATGGCAACGAGGTTTTTAAGTTTGCAGTAAAAGTAATGGGTGAAGCTGCTAGAAAGGCTCTTGAAAATGCGAAGCTTTCTCCGGCGGATATTACTTTTCTTGTACCGCACCAAGCAAATATACGTATTATTCAATCGGCTGCCAAGCGACTAAATCTTCCCATGGAGAAGGTAGTTGTCAATGTAGACAAATATGGCAATACTTCAGCGGCTTCTATTCCAATTGCACTGGAGGAAGCAATACACAGCGGAAGAATAAAAAATGATGATATAATTATGCTGGTAGGCTTTGGCGGAGGCCTGACATGGGGAGCAAGTGTAATTAAATGGTATAAGCAGCGAAATTGATAAAAAACCCCGGTACCAAAAAACTTTAACAGGGGAACTGTTTTACGCGCGGGCGATATAATTCTTAGCGCAGTAGCAGAATATTGACAATACAGACTAAATGCAGTATCACATCATGCTTGACAAAATCATCAAGAGTTTGTACTATTAACGTAATAGAATTACAATTTATTCAGGGAGGAGGCTGGCAACAGCCTCCTTTTTTATATTTCGATTAGAAGGGAGTTAGTCTATGGTAGCAAAAGGAAATCCGGTGGTTAGATATGTCAAAAAGTATATTGTACTTTTTATCGGGTCAATGATCGCGGCAGCAGGACTTGAATTCTTCTTGATTCCCAATCAGATGATTGATGGCGGAATCGTGGGCGTTTCGATATTGCTGAGCCATATCACAGATGTCTCATTGAGCATATTCATAGTACTTCTGAACTTGCCCTTTCTTTATCTTGGATATATGCAAATTGGCAAGACATTCTGTATATCTACACTGTTTTCCGTGGTGTCTCTTGCCTATTGGGTGCATATATTTCACCCTATTCCAGAGTTAACTCACGATTTGTTTTTATCTGCTACATTTGGCGGCGTTCTGGTGGGTATCGGGGTAGGCCTGATTATCCGGTATGGCGGTTCACTGGATGGAACTGAGATTGTGGCAATCATCATGGACAGGAAAAGCGGCTTCTCCGTAGGGGAGATCGTAATGTTCTTTAACCTGTTTATTCTTGGCAGTGCCGGCCTAGTGTTTGGCTGGGATAAAGCAATGTATTCCTTAGCAGCCTACTTCGTAGCCTTTAAGGTGATCGACATCACCATAGAGGGGCTTGATGAATCCAAAGGAGTCATGATTGTCTCGGATTATGCTGATGATATAGCCTCAGCACTGCTTGCCCGGTTAGGAAGGGGCGTTACAATACTGCACGGACAAGGCGGATTTAGCCAAGAACCAAAGAAGATACTATACTCCGTGATAACAAGGCTGGAAATCGCTAAGCTCAAAGCAATCATCGACGATAAAGATTCGAATGCTTTTGTGACCATTCATGATGTGCATGATGTAATTGGCGGTAGAGTCAAGAAACGGGCTATCCACCATTAAGCTGTTGAGCCATCGTCCCAAGCCGGCTGACGGCAAGAAATTAACATGTAAGCAGATGACTAAAAGCCCTTGATGGGTTTTTCGTTTTTAGGGGGAAGTAAAAAAATCAAGTGCACTACAACTCCTGGCGAATGCTTCATATGGTCAAAGTAGTCATTATGGTCCTCGTTTTCAGCAACACAGGAGATAACCTAAAGAGATAACAGCGAAAAGGTTGACATTTCAACCTTTTTCTTTTACTATATATTTAGTTGAAATGTCAACTAAATATATAGACGCTATGGGGGAATTAGTATTAGTAAATTGGATAATGAAGTGCTGCGAGAAGTTGGTATGCTTGCCCGCTGTATTCAGTCGATTAGCGATATTAAATTTCGGGAAATTAAATTGCAGCGAGGTCAGTTTATTTTTTTGACTCGTATTTGCGAGTATCCGGGTATTAATCTAATTGATCTTTCCAATATTCTTAAGGTCGATAAGGCTACAACAACTAAGGCTGTGCAGAAACTGATGAAAGAAAACTATGTGCTGCGAGAACGTAATGACGCTGATAAAAGGGGGTGGCACTTGTTTCCCTCCGTAAAGGCGCAAGCGGTTTACCCATATATCATCCAAGAAGAAAACCGGAAGATTGAAATATGTTTTACAGGATTAAGCAGTGAGGAAAGGGATACCGTATATCAGTTGCTTAGGCGGATGCGTGAAAATATTGAGCAGGATTGGAAAGAAATGAAAAGTCACAAAGAAGAGTCATAATGCATATAGTTAGCGCAGTGGACAGGAGGAACCGTTGATGGAAGAGATTATGATAAAAAGCTATACGGAAGACTATCAGGAGGCTGTTATTGATTTAATTCTTGATATTCAACAGAATGAGTTTCAGATTCCCATCAAGAGAGAAGACCAACCAGACTTGGGTGATATACCTAATTTTTATCAATCTGCTAATGGAAATTTTTGGGTAGCTCTTTGTAATAGCCAGGTTGTTGGTACGATTTCGCTGATTGATATTGGCAATAACCAGGGAGCCTTGAGAAAAATGTTTGTGAAGCCTGTCTTTAGAGGAGGCAGCTACAGCGTAGGGAAATTGTTGCTGCTGGAGCTCATTAAGTGGGCAGGAGAACATGGCATTCATGATATATATTTGGGAACTACCGATAAATTTTTAGCTGCTCATCGTTTCTATGAAAAAAATGGATTTATTAAAATAGATAAAAAGACATTACCAGCTGCTTTTCCTATTATGAAAGTTGATACGAGATTTTATAAGCGTACAATTTAAGAAGCGGGTATTCTCGAATTTGTATACCGTAATGGATGAATCAACCTCTGGCAATGCCTGCAGAGGTTATTCTTATATAAAAAGCAAAAACGGCCGTTTTTGCAGAACGATCTTCATTCTAATGATAATGATTCAAAATTTCATAATAATGATATAACGTGAATGGAACATTAATGTTGTTTTATAATCATAAAATTAATGGCTGTCAATTTCATATATGTGAAATTAGCTATTTTGCTGTTTTTCATTATTTGCTATAATATAAACAAAAAGAAAATCAACTACCAAACTTACCTGCGAGGGAGAGAGCATGAGTAAAACGATTGGCCAAAAAATCAAGGAACTGCGCCTGCAGAATAAAATGACGCTGAAGGATCTCAGTCAGCTAACCCAGTTGTCAATTGGCTTCTTGTCGCAGCTTGAGCGGGGTATGACTGACATTGCCACCGACTCGCTGACAAGTGTGGCAGCCGCTCTGGAGGTTGATCTCTCCTATTTTTTTGCCGGACCGCAGCGCCAACGCCGGCGGATTATGCGCAGCTATGAGAAAGAAGTATTCCAGGTTGATCACGCGCGTTTTATTCATTATCATCTGACGAATCAACTGGAAGCTAAGGCGCTGCTGCCCCGGCTGATTGAGCTGCTGCCGATTAACTCAGATGAAGAAATCACTGCCTATCCTCATGAAGGGGAAGAGTTCGTATATGTATTAGAGGGCGTACTTACTTTGTTCATCGATGCCGAACAGCACGAGTTGTTCCCCGGCGACTCTGCGCACTACAACTCCACTATCCGTCACAACTGGGCTAATTATACGACAAAAATGGTACGGATACTGGTGGTGAGTCTGCCTGATCCGTTTCAAAAGCAAGCTGGGAGCTAAAATATGAACAAGGCTATCATTTTTAATGTACAGAAATTTAGCGTACACGACGGGCCAGGTATCCGAACAACTGTTTTTTTCAAGGGCTGTCCCTTGCGCTGTCAGTGGTGCCACAATCCGGAAAGTCAAGAAGGCTTGCCGGAGCTCGTATATGACCGGGAAAAATGTACGCTTTGCCGCCGGTGCCTAAGCGCCTGCGCCAGAGGGGCTATTCAAATAGCTGACAACAGTCTTTTGACTGACCGCGACCATTGCCACGCCTGCGGCCATTGCGCCGACCAGTGTCTGAGCGGCGCCCGCGAGGTGGCTGGCAAAAAGGCAGTCTTGAGTGATCTGCTGCGGGAAATCGAGCAAGACAGGGTATTTTACGAGCAGTCGGGCGGCGGCGTTACCTTCTCAGGTGGTGAGGCTCTCAGCCAGATTGACGCACTGGCTGAATTAGCATACGCCTGCAAGAGCAGAGGTCTTCATGTAGCCGTTGACACCTGCGGCTACGCTCCCTTCGAGTCTTTTGAACGTATCCTGGAGTATACCGATCTTTTTCTTTATGACGTTAAGCATATGACTGATACTGCCCACCGGCAGTACACCGGTCATGGAAATGACCTAATTCTCAGCAACCTGCGGCGACTGGCAGCTGCCGGGGCCAACATTGCCCTTCGTCTGCCCCTTATTGAGGGTGTAAACACACATGACGAAAATATTGAAGCACTTGCCGTATTTATCAGGGATATTCGACTGATTCAGGTTAATCTTTTGCCTTATCATAATACCGGCAGCAGCAAGTATGCGCGACTTGGCCGTCTTTTTGATCCGGCCGTATGCTCAGCTCCCACACCGGCCAAATTACAGCTGATTGCCGCTCGTCTGTCATTAACTGGTCATAAGATCTACCTGGGAGGATAACGGAGAAGGAGGAATAGAGATGAATGAAAGGGTAAAACAATTAAGAAGCGAGAGTATGAACGCACGGCCACACCTGTCAATCGAGCGGGCGGTTTTGGTCACTGAGGCTTGCCGGCAATACGCAGGTACAGTGGAGACCCCGGTTTTAAGGGCGCTGGTATTTAAAAATATTATGGAGAATAAGTCCCTGTGGCTGGGTGATGGAGAACTCATCGTCGGTGAAAAGTGTGAGCAGCCGCAGTTCGCTCCTTCCTTTCCCGAGCTTTGCTGCCATACTGTCGAGGATTTAGCGGTCATGCACCAACGGGAACAAATTTTCTTTGAGGTGACTGACAAGGTTCGTAAGACTCATGCCGAGATGATTATACCTTACTGGCAAGGCAGATCCATCCGCCAGTTAATGTTTAGCCAATTACCGGCCGAGTGGCAAGTTTGCTACGAAAGTGGCCTATTCACCGAGTTTATGGAACAACGCGGTCCCGGGCATACGGTGGCAGACGGTAAGATCTATCAAAAGGGCTTCCTCGACTTCAAACGGGAAATCGCCGAGGCCTTAGCCACTCTTGACTTTCTTAATGACTCACAGGCATATGAAAAGAAGAGTCAGTTAGAGGCGATGGATATCGCCTGTGATGCGATAATAACCTATGGCAGGCGTTATGCAGACCATGCCCGTACTCTTGCGGCACTGGAAGTCAACCCCCAGCGGAAAGCTGAGCTTTTACAAATCGCCGCCAACTGTGATGTTGTACCGGCCCACCGGCCGCAGACTTTTCACCAGGCCCTACAGATGTATTGGTTTGTGCATATCGGCGTAACTACTGAAATCAATCCATGGGATGCTTTTAGCCCCGGCCGCCTTGACCAGCATCTTCAGCCATTTTACAGCCAGGGTTTGGCTGATGGTACTCTGACGAGAGAGAAGGCCAAGGAACTGCTGGAATGCTTCTGGGTTAAGTTCAATAACCAGCCGGCGCCGCCAAAGGTCGGAATTACCTTAAAGGAAAGCGCTACTTATACCGACTTCGCTAACATCAATACCGGTGGCATTACCGCCGACGGATCTGATGGTGTTAATGACGTTTCCTATCTCATTCTCGAAACAATGGATGAACTGACACTTCTTCAGCCATCCTCCAACGTACAGATCAGCCGTAAGACGCCGCAGGCTTTCCTGAAAAAGGCCTGCGAAATTTCCCGTAATGGCTGGGGACAACCGGCATTCTATAACACAGAGGCTATTGTCCAGGAATTACTGAACGCCGGTAAGAGCATCGAGGATGCACGTCAGGGAAATGCCAGCGGCTGCGTGGAAACAGGGGTTCCAGGTAAAGAGGCTTACATACTTACCGGCTATCTTAACCTGCCGAAAATTCTTGAACTGACATTATACAACGGCTATGATACGAATTCCGGCCGGCAACTTGGCCTGCAGCTAGGATATGCCAATAACTTCAAGACCTTTGACGAGCTGTTCGCTGCCTTTAAAAAGCAGCTTGACTACTTTGTTGACATTAAGGTGCGCGGCAATAATATTATTGAAAAAATCTACGCCACCCACATGCCTGTGCCGTTCCTGTCAGTCACGGTAGATGACTGCATCCAAAAAGGCCGGGACTACAATGGCGGCGGTGCCCGCTATAATACGAACTACATCCAGGGTGTCGGCATCGGTACCTTGGCCGATAGTCTGGCTGCCATAAAGTACAATGTTTATGACCAGGGCCGGCTAACAATGACAGATCTCCTGCAGGCCCTGGACGCTAATTTCGTTGGTCACGAGGACATCCACCACCTTGTACGTGAGAAAACGCCTAAATACGGCAATGATGATGATTACGCCGACAAGCTGATGTTAGTAGCCTTTAACGCCTTTTATGACGCGGTTACCGGCCGGCCGACAGTGCGGGGCGGGCAATACCGCATAGACATGCTGCCGACAACCTGCCATGTTTACTTCGGCGCCGTGATGGGCGCAAGCCCCAACGGACGCTTGGCCGGAAAACCGGTTTCCGAGGGTATTTCGCCGGATAAAGGAGCGGATCGCCGCGGCCCGACTGCAGTTATAAAATCGGCGTCAAAAATGGATCACCTGCGGACAGGCGGCACCTTGCTTAATCAGAAATTCAGCCCGGCGGTAGTGGCCGAAGAGCGTGGTCTGGATAACATGGCATCGTTGATCCGAGCCTACTTCAACCTCGATGGGCACCATATCCAGTTTAATGTCATTGATCGCCAGACGCTAATAGATGCCCAGCGGCGCCCGGAAGAGTATAAAAATCTTATAGTCCGGGTCGCCGGTTACAGTGATCATTTCCATAACCTTAGCAAGGAACTGCAGGATGAAATCATTGACCGGACGGAGCAAAGTTTTGGCTAACCGCCTCCGTCCAGGAATCCAGATAAGTATCGTGAGTGCAGCCCCTAAGTCATGTTTTCGTTTGACATAAATGAGAAAAACAGTAACATACTATTAAAAGCAAAACCCTGTCATAATTGTATCATTATGGCAGGGTTTTACATTGAGTTGGCAAATTATTAAATCAATGCCTATTTTATGAGTTGTTTTTAGGAGTATTAACAGTAATTACTGTTAATATGATATATACTATTTTGTTGAATTGGATATAGCCATTTGGTTTTCTCTGGGATAGAAAAGGGGAATACGTTTATTTGTACGCCGCACCGTGATCGATCGGCTGAAGGAGGAAATGCAATATTGGAGATCAGACATCCGGACTGGTTGCAAATTGAAACAGACAAGTTAAAAGTATACGGCTATGATCAAGACTGGTATAAGACCTCTTTTCAGCGAACCAGAGGCTGCGGGCCGGCAGCAGCAGCCATGCTGCTTTTATATCTGAATAGGCGTGAGGCAGAACCTCTGCCATACAAAAGCCACAATATTTCCGCCATAACGAAAGCGCTTGAGCATGTATGGGGCTTTATCACTCCCGGATGGTTATTAGGCCTCAACAGCACAGCTAAATTTTGCATGGGTGTGGAAGCTCTATTGGTGGAGAATTATGGTCTAAATTGGCGCTGCCATAGGCTGAGCATTGCTGTCTTTAAGGCCAAACGGCCATCGCTATCTCAGGTGGTACAATTCTTAGAGGATGGAATTGCTTCGGATTGTCCAGTCGCTTTTTTGAATCTGCACAAGGGGCAGGAGAAAGCCCTGGAGAGCTGGCATTGGATTGTGCTTGTAGCCTTGTTTTATGATGCGAGCCAAAGTCGTTATTTGGCCACTTGTTATGACGGGGGACGCCCAATTACATTTGATTTAGGTCTTTGGCTGGAAACAACCAGTCTTGGAGGCGGTTTTGTCTATGTAACAGTGCCAACGCTGAAGGAATAATTGTTAACCTGCCATTTTAGCTGATATAATTTAAGCTTATATAGAGGATCAGGGAATTTGGCCCTGATCCTCTTTTATTTTGTTGTGCTTTGCAGAAGGGTTCTAAGAAACTCTTTTTCTAAGGCGGCTTGTATATACACCCTTGCTCAAAAGGGTATTGTTTTCCTTATTCGTTAATACTATAGCTGGAGCTTGCTATAGCGGGGGTTTAACAATTTTACAAGGGGTGCATTATGGTAACGCTTGAAATGATTTATCAAGCCAGGGCCACGCTACACGAATTGATATTGGCAAAATGGCTGGCGGAAGACGTATTTTCTCTCCGCTGGTGGAGCATGGTTATTTTGGTCGCACTATCATATTGGGTGTGCTTTAGTCTGTTCGATAAGCGGCGCATGAGTAAGTTATTTCTGTTTGGCTCTCTGTTAACCGTGGGGGCTTCAGTATATGAAACAGTAGGAGTGAACTTTCTTCTCTGGGTTTGTGCGACACCGATTTTTCCCATAATTCCCTGTCTTTTTGTTCCTTATTTAACGATATTGCCTGTGTATTATATGTTGATTTTTCAATATACAAGTACCTGGAGGCAGTTTTCTCTATGGAATTTGATTGCCGTAAGCATATTTTCCTTTGTTCTTATACCTAGTTTCATTCACTTCAGAATTGTTAGGCTGGATAACTGGCATGCCGTTTATCATATGCCGATGCTGTTTGCCATAGCCTCACTGTCCCGCGCGGTTACGTTGCTATTAATAGGTATTGAGCAACGGCAGGAAAAATTGGAGAGCAATTTTTCCTCGACAATGCTGCTTTATCAGCCTGCGACGAAACCTATGGATACCCCGAAGAAAAGGAAATAAGCTCTCTTTCCTAAAATAATTCACAAGGCTCTTTTCGAAACGACAGAAAACAACCTTCGCTAAATTATTGCGAAGGTTGTTTTTCTATAGTTGCGGTGATTGTCTATATCAGGTGCGAGGTGAGGGTAACGCAAAGTTAATACTGGGAGTAACCGCTTTTTCCTATCGTCTTCTATGGTAAATATTGCATATTTCTTAAACTGGCAGTATAATATGAACAAATGAAAAAAATATTCAATAATTTAATGAATATTGAAATTATTGAACAAATATCGTTTGGGCACGGAAAGAAGGGATAAAGATAAAATGAATCAGCGCCAGGAAGAAATATTGGATGCCTTTGTGCGAATTGTCGCGAGGCATGGCGTCAATCGGACAAACATGCGGGATATAGCGCAGGAAGTTGGTTGCAGCATAGGGACGATTTACAATGAGTTTGAAAACAAAGAAGCCTTAATTGACGGATTATTTGAGCGTACGCAAGAAGAGATAGACCGACTGTTAAAAAATTTGTCGGTTTTCTGCCAAGCATCTCCGGAAATGAGGTTACGCCGGTTCATTATCGGTTACGTGCGGGCAGTCAACATCAAAATGAGGCAAGATCGTGCCTTTACCGAGCTATTGAAGGAAGCGAACCATTTTCGTCACATCGGGATAAAGACGATGGATTTTGGTAAGACGGTGAGAGGGAAAGTAATTGGAATCCTGGCAGATATTCTCAGGTTGGGGGTTTGTGAAGGTACTTTTAAGGTGCAAGATATTCCTCTAACAGCACGGCTCGTGCTGGACGCATTTACAGTATATTTGATACCGTTCCTTACGATTGAAAGAGAGATTGATGCTGTCGTACATGACGCGGAAGAGATGCTTGACCTGATAATCAAGTCGATCAGGAGTAGATAACTGTCTTAGATAGAGCAGAGGAGAGATATATATGAGCTTGTTTCGCAGTTTAAAAACATCTGTAAAAATTCTTGGTTTGATAATACTGATGGTCTTTTTTCTGGCTCTTGTCGGCTATGCCGGTCACTATGCCGCCGGTAACTTAGCCGCCGGCATGGATGATATGTACAAAAACCGGTTGCTGCCCATTCAATGGCTCAATGCCGCCCGAACAGAAAGCCGGATTAATGAAGCGCTAACATTAGCCGTTTTTCTCAGCCAGGATACAAGCAAACAGCAGGCCCTTCTGAAAGAAATCGGAGAACATAAAGATAGTTTTGCAAACCTGCTTCGCGACTATTCCCAGACCAAGTTGGACTCCTTTGAGAAAGATAAGCTATCAAATGTAATGGATGAAGTTAAAATCTATCGAGGCGAATGGCAAAAAGCGCTGGATTTGGCCGTAGCCGGCAAACAGACGGAAGGCTTTGCGTATTTTACTCAAAATGCTGATAGTCATTTGGAGACTATCAATAAGCTTCTAAATGAATTAGTTGACTATAATGCAAAGATTGCGGCCGAAGAGAAAGCGAAAAGTGAAACTCTTGCCGTTTACAATGATCGCATTATTATGGGTGTAACGCTGTTGGCCGTTATTTTGGCACTCGGGCTGGGGTGGTTTATTTCCCGTCTGATTGCCGGCCCGCTGGCACAACTGGTTGCTGAAG
>Ga0366772_1101_pt1 | contig 13240 bp, 14 predicted proteins | sample BONcelN113001C11_FD_207089 | JGI IMG/M metagenome (GOLD analysis project Ga0366772, IMG submission 207089) | Enriched cells from coal bed in the Powder River Basin, Montana, United States - BONCAT cells N11 rep2 HSBNCT.N11.300.1.C11 ...
CACGACGCTGCCGATGATGGAAAACATCTTGCCGTGCTCCGTTCCGAAAAACATAGCCAGCGGCCACCAGAGGATTGCCAATGAGGGAAAAAGGAACCACGGATAAGACCAGGAGGTCAGGTAATTGATCACAACCAGCAAGGCGATCGTCATAAAGCTGCCGATCAGCGCAAGTGCTTTCGCGGCATGCCGTCCGGCAAAGATCGTCAGCAGCGGCCACCAGAGCACTGCATAGGCCAGAAACAGGAACCAGGGGAAGCGCACCCCTGTTGAGAAATTAATAAATGCGAAAAAAAGGATGGTAATCAGGCTCCCTGCCAGGGAAAAGCCGATGAGATAGCGGCGGTCTCCCGCCCGGCGATTTAATTCAGTCACCGAATCCCTCCTCCTTCCTGCTCTTTTGGCGCAGCTGGTGGAAAAGCATGGCCAACGGCCACCAGATCACCGCAAAGACCGGGTAGACGAACCAAATGGTTTCCGGAGTGTAATACAGGTTGATAAAAAGCATCAGTCCCGTAATCAGAAGAAAGCCGCAAACGGAGAAAGCAAAGCCGACGGGTACCTCCTTTTTATGGCGATACCACTGGAAAAACAGGGCCAGGGGCCACCAGACCACTGCAAAGGTGGGGAAAACAAACCAGATGGTATTCGGAGAGTAATAAAAATTAATAAACAGAAAGAGCGCAGTAATCAGGATTCCGCCCCAGACCGAAAAAGCGAGAGAAAGTCCCAGCTTTTTGCTCTTGGCCAGCATTGCACTGCTTTCCAGCTCCTCTTTCAGGTCGTCGATGTCGCCGAAATCGTCCACCGCCTTTTTGACGGCTTCTTCCCGCGACTGCCCCCGGGCTACCAGATCCGCTACCTTTTCATTGAGGTTTTGGGTAATTTCCAGCTTGACCTCTTCTTTACGGGTGCTTTCGGGGATCCCTTCGAACAGCCGATTGATATACGCTTCAATTTCGTTCATTGCAAACCCTCCATAAATATATCAATGATATCGCGGGCGTCGTGCCAATTGCGGATTTCTTCATTCAGATAGGCCCGGCCAAGGCTGGTAATGCGGTAGTAACGCCGTCTTCCCCCCAGCGAGACGTCGCCCAGATAGGATTCGATCAGCTCCTTTTTCACCAGCCGCTGAAAGACTGCGTAAAGCGTCGCTTCCTTAATCTGAAATTTGTTTTGGGTACGGTTGGCGATCTCATTGGAGATTTCATAACCGTACCGGTCCTTTTCGCAAATCAGCCGCAGAATGATCGCATCCAGGTGCCCTCTGATAATGTCGCTGCTGATCAATGACATGCCTCCTTTCGGCACTCCGCCGAAATAATGTTACGAGATAGAGTTCTATCAGGTAGAACTCTATCAGACAGAGCTCTATCTGATAGAACAATAATAACGCAAATTGCTCTATCTGTCAAAGTAATTTTCTTGACGCATCGCTGGTGTCAACGCACTAAAAAATCGGGCCGAAAAATGCTGTTTTTCGGCCCGATTTGTGCCAGCTTCTAAGATCCGCTGTGTACTTCTGATTTGTGATAATAGATTAGGCAAAAAAGAAGTGAGACAATAAATGTAATAATTAAAATCGTAATCGCTGTCCCGGTATAGGGATTAGCTCCCGTTTGGGCAAAGCCTTCTCCAAACTCACGAACCAACAGGTAGGGCGTAGCCCAAGGAAAAAGGATTGCTTTCATACCATGCCCTAGTTCAAGTATAAGTGTCACAAATGATGCGAAGGCACCTAATACCATGGTTGGTATAACATTTTTTGCCACCATGCTAACTGCCGCTGCCAAAGGAATCGTCCCGAAGGCAAGCAGGCAGACTGTCAGATTCATGAACATGCCGCTAGTTAGAGTATCAAAGGAGGCGGCACCTTCAAAGGCCTTAACTACTCCCACAATAATCACAGAAGCACAAGATAATAGTGTAGTAACAACAATCAAAGTGAAAATCACAAAGAACTTGGCTGTCAGAATCCGCATGCGGGATACAGGATACGTAAACAGCTGATTGATCGTACGATCGCTGTATTCTCTGGCTAAGACATACCCTGTAATCAGCGCGAAGATAAACGGGCCTAAAATCGTGACAACATTACCCTGCCGGTAGAATATTGCTTGCAGATTCGCTCCAACGACTTCGCCCGTGACCATTATTTTGGGAAGCAGCATTGCTAAAGATACCAGATTGGCCAAAACCACAGGAATTATCATCGCCAAAAATATTTTTGTATGCTTTAGTTTCAACAACTCTGAACGATAGATACTAAATATGACAGTCACCCCCCGTCAGTTTCAAGAAGTAGTCTTCCAGACTTTCTCCCGATAACGCAATGGATTTCACACCAATTCCCTTGGACTGGAGGCAGGAATTAACCTGCTCCGGCTTATCCAAGTATTGATAAAGCCGCAGGATTCCACTGCCGACAATTTTGTAATCCCAGTTATGAAGCTCTTGCTCGACGACAAGCGCCGCCCGGCGTTCATCCGTTACATGGATCTCAAGACAGGTACGCGTCTTGCTCCGCAACGCCTCTGCATCGAGCTCCTCAATCAAGCTCCCTTTGTGGATAATCCCAATTTTTGTGGCCAGTTGCTCTACCTCGCCAAGCAAATGGCTTGAAATCAAGAAGGTAATGCCTTGATGCTTGGCCAGATTAAGAAAAAGCTGCCGCATTTCCCTGATTCCGGCCGGATCTAAGCCGTTTGTAGGTTCATCCAGGACGAGAAGCTCAGGGTGATGGAGCAAGGCCCTGGCTAACCCCAGTCGCTGTTTCATCCCCAATGAATAGTTTTTCACCCTTTGCTTTCTTGCTTCCAGCAAGCCCACCATTTTCAAAACCTCATCTATACATTCTTTGTTGCCCATGCCCATAAAGCGGCGATGAATCTCCAGATTCTCCGCACCGCTCAAATTCAAGTAGAAGCCGGGATATTCAATGATCGAGCCCATGCGCTCAAAGACTTTGTTCATGCTCCCGGAAACAGTTGAGCCGAATAACTCTATTGAACCGGAGGTCGGTGTAATTAACCCCATAATCATGCGCATTGTCGTGGTCTTGCCGGCTCCATTCTGACCCAGAAAACCGTAGATATCTCCGGTCCCTATATTCATGCTGACACTTTTTACTGCCGATTTCCCGTGGTATTGCTTACAAAGCTCATGGGTTTGCAATACATAGTTCAAATGAAACGCCTCCTCTGTGGGAAAAGTATAGGGTCTGGATCTTATCTATCGTTATACGCTCTCTTCCAAAATACGCTTTTTTACCAAGCTCTTAAATTTGACAAGATATAAAAAATCCAAAGATGGGCGGGATAAAACACATAGAACATATACTTCATTCCACGCCCTTTTTTCCCGTTGTACGCTAAAATAAAAGGCAGGGCAATGATCATCAGCCAGAGATAATTTTGGACAAATAAATTATTAAAGGTAAACCCGCCACTTGCAACGCTTATGATAAAGAGTAAGGCACAATAAATGACATAGGCTACTGAAAAGATTAAGCGCTTTTTGCTTTGCCTGGCGGGAGACAAGCTGTATAGCATTAAGCCCAGAATGACGAACAGAACTGAACCTTCACAGGTTATCCAGGTGGGGATTACGGCTGCCGTAATCGGCGAAACTGCCGGAAACATCATCGCTATAATAACTCCAACAGCCTGCAACGCAAGATATCCGACCCAAATTTGCACTTTACGTTTTGTTGTTCCTTTATAACGAATCAGAGCTATCGTAAAGGCGATTGAAAAAATTGTAGTGAAAATATTATCGGCAATTGCATGTCCACTATTGGGAAACAATGAGTTTAAGGCAAAATTCCCTATAGCGACGACGATAGAAAATAAATAAATTCGGGCAAGATATTTTTTCGTATTACTTGTGTGCGATATTCCTTCAGTAACCGCAAATAAGAACAAAGGGATCGCAAGCCTGCCAATCCAGCCAAACCATGCAGGAAAAACACTGGGAAACGAACTTGCTGCATGGTCTAACAGCATTGCCACAAGGGCAATGATTTTAATTTTATTAGTAGTCATTTCTAGCCACTCCTTCCTGCGCAATAATATAGCCTACAGTTTTAACGTTGAGCTATACTATTTCTTACAAATATCTTAAATTTGCAGGCAGGATGGCAGAGAAAAAGAAAAAACGGTTTTCTCACCTGGAATACTTGCTACGCTGATTTGCCCCCTTGCTTTTCCACTAAGCTCTTAGCTATCGTCAGACCCAAGCCTGTACCGCGCATGGATTTGTTTCTGGAAGCCTCTGCCGTATACAATCGTTCAAAAATGTAAGGCAAATCCTGCGCAGGGATTCCCTCGCCTCTGTCCCAAACCTCCACAAAAGCATATTCCAACTCTTGACGAACAGTTAAACCGATTATTTTGCCTTCCCGTCCATAACGCAAGGCATTGGCAAGCAGGTTGTTCAGCACACGACGCAAGCTGTCTGGGTTGGCATTTACGTAGACCGGATAGCTTGTTATAGCGAGCGAAGGGGTTATGGATAGTTTCGTAAAATCAGGATAAAAGTCCAATATCACAGCTCGGGCAAATTCCGCCAGGTCAACCTTTTGCAAGACAATTTCCTGAGATGCTTCTTCCAGCCTTGCCAGTTCAAAAAACTCCTGGATCAAGTGGAGTAAATCGTTTCCCTTTTCAGCGGAAATCCGTAAAAACTCCACTCTTTCTTCCTCGGTCAGCGTCTTATCCGTCTGTAAAGCATCGATGTATCCCAGCAGAGAAGTAAGCGGTGTACGTAGATCATGGGATATGTTTGAAATCATCCGCTTGCGCTCTTCTTCTAAAAATTTCGTCCTCTCTAAAGCGGTCTGAAAATGATCAGCCAAGCGATTCAGTTCACCGCCATGCTCCAGTATATCCGTCCTCGTCGTCCTCAAACGAAAACGCAGATTGAAATTTCCTGCCCGAATATCCCTGGCAGTCTGGATGATTTTAGAAACATCCTTGCTCAGATGATAATGATTGAGCAAAAGGAAGATACAGATCAGTAATAATAGTCCCCAAAAGAGGTAATTCCACATCATTATTCCACTCCCAGTTTATAGCCAAAGCCCCAGACCGTTTGAATATAGACCGGGTTGGCCGGATCAGCTTCGATCTTGGCCCGGAGCCGGTTGATATGAACCATTACCGTGTTATCATCCGACAGGCTGTCCTCATGCCAGACATTTTCAAAAATCTGTGTCTTCGTAAACACGCGGGTTGGATTATCCATAAATAGCTTCAGAATCGCAAATTCCTTAGCCGTTAAAGACTTCGCCTGCCCCGCCACAGTAACCTCATAGGTTTTCGTATTGAGTTCTACATCCCCATGTCGGATAATTTCCGTGTCGGCTAAAGAGGTATCAGCACTCCATTTCGTGCTGCGGCGAAGCTGCGCCTTAACTCGTGCAGCCAATTCTCCAATGGTAAAAGGCTTTGTAATATAATCATCAGCGCCCAATTCTAACCCAAGTATCTTATCCATCTCTCTATCTTTTGCGGAGAGAATAATGACAGGTACAGTAGATTGTTTCCTGATTTCCCGCAAAACTTCCTGGCCGTCCATTTTCGGAAGCATAAGGTCGAGTATTACAAGCTGGCAATCCTGATTGGCCATATATTCGGCTGCATCTTTGCCGTTAAATACTGAATGAGTAGAATAGCCTTCTTTTCCTAAATACTTTGTTATCAACTGATTTATTTCCCGGTCATCTTCTGCAATTAATATTTTTATCACTTCTCATCATCCTTTTTGGAGTATTCACTTTGTTATGAACTATTCAATCTGTATGAACATAAAGTGCAGAACTGTTCCCTGCATCATTTAAATTCTATGTCATCTTTTATGGACTCACAAGGCTTACCATCCACTGATATATCATTCACATCCATCAAAGCTTTGAATTCTGAATACTTATGTCTATCATTTCCACTTTGGTAACGCTCTCACGCATTTGGCATTAATAAGCAAACAACAAACTTTCTAATAATTTTCGAACACAAAAAAGGTGGATTTGAGATCCACCTTTTTTCAAATGATTTAAAGTTATTTTATATACCACTACCACGGTCTGGCACTAATTTCATTTATGAACCGAAGAATTTGAATATTTTAGTTCGATTATGGCCTTAGTCCGCAAAGTATAGCCCGTCGAAAACCTCATCGGCCGGAACACCCAGTTCCCGGATCTGTTCGAAGCCTTGGACAGAAAACCATCCTTTTACACCGTTCGACACAGTTGCATAACACCATTCCTTGTCATCACTGCCTACCAGCAGCAGTTTATCTCCGGGTACCACGCGAACCGCCACATCCTGACTGCCCGGAGCCGTGTAGAGGGTCAGCGCTTTTTTGACGGTTACGTATTGTTCCTTGGAGATTGACAAATAAAGCGGTTTTGTCACGTGCTCCAGCACATGCTGCTCATTGATGCGGTATTCATCGTCATAAAACCAGGTTTGAAGGACCTGAAAACGTGTCTGGGCCATTACTTTCCCGTCTCCGGGCAAGCGGCTGTAAGTTCCGCACAGGCCCTGAACCCGGCCCATCTCGATGATCTTCCCGCTCTTATAGGCATAAAAGGTCGTTCTATAATCTTCACTGGGGCCATACTCCTGGACCGCAATTTCCTTGACACCGTCCATAATATCCAGGTCGACAATAGAAAAACCCTCCTCCACATTCGTACCGCTGCCATGGACGGCGGTACCGTTAATGGTCAGAGTAAATTTGCTTCTTTCCGCCAGGCTAAACTGGATTTCTTCCGGCTTCCCGTCCCCATCCAGGTCAAAGCGGGCAGATTTCCCCAGGGGCAGTCCCTGGCTTTTTTCCGGGTTCTTCCGTGCTGCTTCGTATTTTTCAATCAAGTCCACATTGTCTTTTTCAATGTCCGAGATTTCATTATTGAAAGCTGCATTTTTTGCATACCAGCTTTTCGCTCCGAAATACTTTTGTAATCCCTCATCCTTAAAAATATAGCCATGTCTGGCGAAAATTTCATTTCTGGCAAGATAGAGCAGGCGGTAATCCAGGTTACGGATATTTTCCTCTGTCAGCCGGGTTGCATCGCTGTCCTTAAATATATAGCCTTCCTCTGCACCCCCCGCTTTTTCCCCTTGTCCGCCTCCCGCATCGATATTCATTCCTGCCGATATGCCGGCCGGACTTTCTCCCGTCTGCAAACCGTTTGCGTCTGTCTTTCCCCCGCAGGCCGTCAGCCACAGCAGACTGGTGCAGCAGATGCAAGCCAATACCCCCAGGGTTTTCTTCATTCCTTTCATCTGACTTCCCTCTCCCCTCATGCGGATACCCTTATAACATTACTCCGTGTCCATCCGCATCCACAAATTCTACGCCAATAAAACAAATTAAAAGGGTATATCGAATAGAAATAACGTCTTTGATTCTACGACAATAATATCTGGGCTGCAAGGAATTGAGATTATCCGTACCCATGTAAATAATGTCATATTTACTGTGTGCATTTGCCTACCTTATTATCATCGTCGGGGATAATTGGTTCAGTTTTATTAACAAATTATTATGTGATTTTACAAATTGACCACACTGGTCGATTGTGCTATACTGCAATTACCGACCAGTGTGGTCAATTTGTAAAAAGGGCGTGGTAACAATACACGAAAACTTCGTCGGCCTAAAGGAAGAAAAGCGGGACGTTATCATCAATGCAGCCCTGATGGAGTTTGCCACCAAGGGCTACGATCTGGCCTCCACCAATGAGATGGTAAAGGCGGCGGGCATCTCAAAGGGGTCCCTGTTCCACTACTTCGCCAGTAAAAAAGATTTATTCCTGTTCCTCTGCGACTATGTGTTCGGCGTGGTCAGCAGGGAATTCTACGAGCAAATCGGCCATTGCGGTGGCGACCTGCTTACCCGTTACCGCCGGGCCGCCATGCTCAAGGGAGCAGTTTATCAGCGCTACCCCCCTATCTTCGAGTTTATCAAGCGGCTGACCGTGGAAAAGTCGCCCGAGATCGCCGCCGAGCTGAAAGAGAAGCTTGAGAAAATGATGAGCTATGGCTACGAGTGCCTGCTGGGCAATCTGGACATTTCTTTGTTCCGACAGGATGTGCCGGCCGACAAAATCCGAGACCTGATTACCTGGGCGTTGGAGAACTACGGCCACCGTTCGGTGAAATTAATTGGAGATCAAAAAGTGGAGGACATCGATGTGGAGGCCCTCAACGCCGACTTTGACACGTACCTGGATGTATTGCGCAAATGCTTTTACAAACAGTGAGGAGGGAAACGTTATGTCTGCGATCAAAATTCATGGTTTAACCAAGCAGTTCGGCAAAACTGCCGCCCTGAATGGCGTTGATCTTTCCGTGCCCCAGGGCAGTGTTTACGGTTTTATCGGTCCCAACGGCGCGGGGAAATCCACTGCCATCCGTATTTTGCTTGGCTTGCTGAAAAAGAATGATGGGCAGGTGAAGCTGCTGGGCGGCGACCCTTGGCGGGATGCGGTGGAACTGCACAAGCGCTTGGCCTATGTGCCCAGCGACGTACAGCTCTGGGATAACATGACCGGCGGCGAGGTCATCGATTTTCTTGGTCGGCTGCGGGGGAGCTATTCTAAGGCGCGCCGGGCCCAGTTCATTGAGCGCTTCGATCTCGACCCCACCAAAAAATGCAAAACCTACTCCAAAGGCAACCGCCAGAAAGTGGCGCTGATCTCGGCTTTTGTGTCCGATGTGGAGCTGCTTATCCTCGACGAACCAACAACCGGCCTCGATCCACTGATGGAGGGCGTATTCCAGCAGTGCGTCAAGGAGACGCGGGATGCAGGAAAGACAGTGTTTCTCTCCAGCCACATTCTTTCAGAGGTGGAAGCTGTCTGTGACCAGATCGGTGTCACCCGTTCAGGGAAAATGATCGAAGAGGGCAGCATGGAGGAACTGAAAGCACTCATCCATCAACAGGAACCGCCCACGTTGGAAGCGCTGTTCTTGAACTACTACAAGAGGGATGCCGAAGGGAGGGCTTAACGTGAAGAGATATTTTCACAGCACACTTTCCCTCATGAAGCTATACCTGCGGCAAAACCGCATCTTCACGCTTGTCTGGCTGCTATTGCCTGGGGTGTGGGTGGCGATCAACACGGTGTCATCTCTGGTGCTGTTCCCTACTCCGGAGGCGCTGGAGGAGATGGCTGTCAGCCTCATCGATCCGCTTACCGAGGCAATGCACGGCCCGTTGCTGGATATTTCGGTCGCCGGATTTGTCACCTGGCGCACCAAAGTGTTTTTGGTGCTGCTCGGCGGAATTTTCAGCATCATCTTTATGATTCGCCATACCCGGCTGGCAGAGGAACAGGGCAAGAGAGAACTGTTGGGGGCCAACGTCACCGGCAGCCTGGCAACGCTGGCAGCGGCGCTTGTGAGTATGGTTTTAATCAACGCCCTTGCTGCGATACTGACGTTCTTTGCAATGATTGCACTTGGCCTTGGATCTGTTGGCTCGTTGGCTCATTGCCTGGGCTTTTTCGCTGCCTCCTGTGTGTTGGGGATTCTGGCGGGGGTGATTGCGCAGTTCTTTGTGAGCGCCACGGCGGCGCGCGGGATGTCCTTTGGCCTGTTGGGGCTGTTGTTCGGCCTGCATATTATGTGGAATGTGAGCGGCCGGCACAATCCCCTCGCGTTCTTCAATCCCTTGGAGTGGCCGCTGCTGATCCACCCCTTTGCGGTCGAACGGTTCCATCTGCTGCTGATTCCGCTGGCGTTGGGCGCGGTGCTCATGGTGCTGTCCCTGTGGCTGATAGCGCGGCGGGATGTAGGCGCAGGGCTGGTGCCCCAACGGGCAGGACGGGCTTTTGCGAAGCTGGGCTTGCGGAGTCTTTCCGCCCTTGCCTGGCGCACCCAAAGGGGGCTGTTTCTCGCCTGGTTTTGCTTCTACGCCCTCTTTTCCTTCTCGCTGGGCTATGCCAGCTATCTGATGGTGAGCGCGGTCAGTTCGGCGGAGGCGTTAGCCGGACTGATCGAGCGGCTGGGCGGCGTGGACCGGGCGTTTTTATCGCTGATGCTCTACGTTCTCGGCATGCTGATCTCCGTCTATGTGATGATGGCGGCGGGCATTCTGCGCCGGGAGGAAGCGGCCAAAGGCGAGACAATATTGTCCATGCCCGTGCGCCGGGAAAAGCTGGTCTGGAGTCATATGGTTTACATCTTCGGCGGCTCGGCGGCCATTATGCTGATGTCCGGTCTCTGCGTGGGCCTGGGCGCGGTAATTGGCACGGGGGACGGCGGAGCGCTTTCTCGGCTCTTCCTGGAAATGGCGGGGATGATCCCGGCCATCTGGGCCATTGGCGGCGTTGCGCTGCTGCTCTTCGGCGCGCTGCCCAAGTGGATGAGCGGGATCAGCTACGGTCTGCTCACCCTGTTCGTCCTGATGGAGATTTTCTGGGAGCAGCAGCAGATCCCCGCAGCGCTCTACGCCCTTTCACCTTTCTCCTGGATCACGCCGCTGAAAGCCGTCCAGCCGACAGCTGCGCCGCTGGCGCTGTGTGTTGTAACAATCATACTGACCGGAGCGGGGATTGCCCTGTTCCGCCGAAGAGACGCGGAGCTGTGATATCGGAAATAAAACAGGGTGTGCCGCAACGTTTATACTTAAACGTCTACGACACACCTTTTGAACTTTATCCAATATAATTTTATCTCCGGTGATATGTTTTCCCACAGGAATCAAGGTTTCGACTAGATTTCGACTATATATGGTTTACTTTATTCCAAATCCACACCAGCGCCGAGGATAAGAAAATCCACACTGTACTTGCCGCCAGAATTGAAATCAATATATGGTTCTTCTTTAACGTATAATTCAGGACCAGAAGAAAGATTGCGAAGGGGATCACCGCTAACATTGCAAAAGAGGTTGTCTCACGGACTTTCTCTGCTCCATGTTCCAAATACATGAAATAATAGGCCAGAATACTTAGGCCGGGGAAACCCAACACCAGTCCCGCAATATAATAATTCTTTGTCCTTGAGATATAATGAATGACTATCATAATGATAACAGCCACAGCGCACTTAATTAACAAATCTATCGGCAATCTCATCTTGCACCTGCTCATTTGGAATGCTGCGGTTCATTATAACGAGTCAATATTTCCGCGATCACATTCTGATCAAGCCCTTGAATTGACACAAAGGGCTGAGGATCAAGATCATAATCACCAATGGTCTTTTCGAACCATGCCACATCATGCCACGCGCCGCATTTATATCCTGTGCTGTGGTATACGCCTAATTTTTTGAACCCGAGATATTCATGCAATTTTTCGCTGTTCTCGTTAGGTGTGGTAACTCCCCCATAAACGTTACGCACATTTTGCAGTCTCAATATCTCGATCAAGGCACTGTAAAGGGCTTTTCCCAGCCCGCAGCGGAAATAGGCTTTATCGATATAAACAGACAGGGTCGCATTCCATTGGTACGCCGCCCGCTCCATTTGCCTATGGGCATAGGCATAACCCACAATTTTACCATCCATGATGCAGACGATATAAGGATACTCAGATGATATTTTCCGAATGCGATTCCTGAATTCTTCTGTGGAAGGGGTTTCATATTCGAAAGTGATCACCGTATCCTTAATATAGGGCTCATATATGCTCAGAATCTCCGCAGCATCTGCTTCTTGTACAAGCCTGAACGTTTTCGATTTCATGTTACATCTCTCTCCTCATAACTTCTATCTATTGCTCTGATTCCAGCAATTCCGATTATACTTCTCATCATACCAAGCCTTGGTCCGAAAAGTGTAATTGACATTTCCATTTGCCAGCCATAGAATTTGGTTATGGCAGATTGTAATTAAAGCAAGCATGAAGGTGAAACTATGACGCTGCAGCAATGCCGATATCTTGTGGAGATTTCTAAACATAATTCCATCAGCAAGGCGGCTTCCGCCCTTTATGTAACCCAGCCCAGCATCAGCAAGGCGATCATGGATTTGGAAGAGGAATTAGGGATCACCATTCTCGATCGGACCAATAAAGGGGTCATCTTCACCAAGGAAGGCTCAGAGTTACTGTTCTATGCCAAAATGTTGATTGAGCAGGCTGAATCCGTTGTCTATCATTTTAACAGACAAAAGGAAACGGACTTAACGAAAGTCTCCATTTCCTCTCAGCATTATCGATTTGCTATAGAAGCGGTGGCCAAGCTGATGGATTATCTGACCGAGATGAAGTACGTGCTGACGATCCGTGAGGGCATGACCACCGATGTAATTGATGATGTCTCGGCAAGCAGAAGCATTATTGGCATACTCTCGATCTCCAACTCAAACCGGGAATTCTTTGAGCGTTACTTTATCTCAAAATCCTTGGTTTTCACTCCCCTGCTTTTAATGAAACAACATGTTTTCCTTAGAAAAGAGCATCCTCTTGCCCATCTCGAATCCATCAGTATCGAACAATTAAGGCGCTTCCCTTATCTGACCTACCATCAAAACGATATACCCCTTTATTTTGCGGAAGAATTCATTGATATAAACTCCATTGACAAGTTGGTCTATGTGAATGATGGTGGAACCATGAATAGTCTGCTGTCCAATACAGACGGCTACACCCTTGGCACAGGCTGCATCGTGGAAAACTATATCAATCCAAATATCATCTCTATCCCCCTGGAAGGGCATAACGAAATTCAAGTAGGACTAGTTAAGCGATACGATCAATTGCTTCCGGAAGAGATTTTGGTTTATATTGATTTCTTGACAGCATCCTTGAAAAAATCAGCGCCCTTAGATTTTAAGTAGTAAATAGCTCATCGTTTCACTGATCCCTTCATAATGTCGCACATAAAAGATTACACTGAATTTCTTTTAAAAAAATAGAAAGGTTAGGAATGGTACCAAAACCATGCATTCCCGACCTTTCTATTTTTCTTCTTATAAAATAATGTGCTGCTTTATTGACTTCTAAAACGGATCATCAGAAAAATGAGCGTAATAATCCAAGCGCATTGCAACTTCACTCAAAACCTCATCTGAGACAACTCCGGAACCGCCTAATACCATTATCTCCAATAGATCCTTATTGTAGCGACGGAGATATTGGGCTGTCTCCTTTGGCAGCGTACTATCAACCAAGAGGATCGGGCTATTCGTACGGGCAGCGAGAACCGAACCGGCTAAAGCATCGGGAAAATTGTTCCCCGTTGCGAGAAAGATCGTATTCGCACCAGTGTACATACTA